>Ga0209208_10006743_pt1 | contig 15786 bp, 11 predicted proteins | sample S1TSphfallax_3_FD_187694 | JGI IMG/M metagenome (GOLD analysis project Ga0209208, IMG submission 187694) | Host-associated microbial communities from peat moss isolated from Minnesota, USA - S1T2_Fd - Sphagnum fallax MG (SPAdes) (version 2) | ecosystem: Host-associated > Plants > Peat moss >...
TATAAAATTTGTTCAATTATTTCATAAATGTGGCATTATCTTTCGCCATCAACAAGTCACCCAAAGAGAATTATAACATTTGCATCACACAAACATCAAAACATATTTCCTAACCTTTCGATTGCATTCATGAATTCCTTTTGTAACGATGAACAATTCTGAAAAGAAAACAATGACAAACTACATCTTTCTGCTTCATGGTAGAAAGTAGATAATGACATACTAAAGCCTAAAATCCTTTTGCATTCACATTACTTCGAACTTGTCCTACAACACCTATGCATATTCCCCTTACACATTACTTCCTTAGATTTTATTATCACCTCACTTGTGGTCACATGTGTTTGTGTTTTTATTCCTTCTTTGTTTTATTTTGCTTCTTTGCTCAATCTTCTTTTGCATCATTTCCTTCATCTTCTTCTAACTTTTCCTTTGTTTTTTTCTTTTTCATTGTCCTATTTTGTTATTTCTTTGTTTTCTTCTTCTATTTTTAATTTTTTAATTACATGTTTGAACGCAAGCAATGTTGGCACACTTGAGAATCATAGCTACAACGATTCCAATTTCGAAGAAACTAAACTTGTTCTTTGATTGCAAACAACACACTTATTACTTGGAAATGTTATTTTTTGGCTTTTGCTTAGAGCTATGTTTTAGTGTGGGAATTGTGGGAGTGAAATTTAATGGTTGTTTGACAAGGTTTATCATGAGGTTGATTTAGGGCATGTTGACAGTTTTGCACTAGCTAAAACTTGCCTACAACTTGCAAACTCCCCAACACCTTGGGTTGACATGTTTATAATGGTAATGTTCTAACAGTTAAATCTATTAGTTGCATGTAATGTAATTAGATATATGATGGTTGGGGTTTATTCCAATATGAAATAACCATTCAAGTTAGCGTAAACCTTGAATTCGACCCTTTGAAAAAATTTATTAAGCAAACTAACCAAAAGTGGCAATTTTTTGGCCATTGAAAAATTATGTTATGTTGTGTTGATTCTTTTTATTATGTGTTTGATTCCTAGGGAAGTCACTCCTTGCATATTTTAGGAAGCACGTGAAGGTAAAAGGATAGGTTTTAATATGTTATTAAATATGCCATATTTTCAAATGAAGTGTGGCATATTGAAAAATGAAATGCATGTTGGAGTGGTTGTTTTATTTTTTGAAATATCCCCATGCAAATTTTAATGTTAAAAAATAAATTAAAGGATGTCATCAAGATTTTATTTTACTATTTATTATAATGTTTGTTAAACATCACCTTTTTTGGTGAAAAGTGGTTCACCCATAATGTGTTTTCACCCATAAAAACAAATCTTGAAGTTGTTCATTTATATTTGAAATAGTAGTTAATATACTTCCAAATTGGAGGGTGAAGATACTCATTACATTTCTTAACCATCACCAAGATATCGATTTTCATGTTAAAGCTAATTCAACAAAATAAGAAATTCTAGTTGTAAAATCCCAAAAAAGTTATTGGATTAGATAACAATGACAACAACCTTGGTTTTTTCCAACTAGTTTTATAAAACTTGTTAAAAAAATACATCACAAGTTTGCTAGGAAAGAGAAAATATATGCATATAAGGAATGGTGGTATTGAATGGACTAAAGGAATGAGAAGACACAAGGCCTCACCATAAAGCCTTGTAAGGAATTTTGTAGCAACACATAATGAGTTGTTCCAAATAATGCTTGAAGTGTGGTAACTTGCTTTTCCTTTATTGCCACTACCATGTAGACGATTCCAAAATCAAAATGATAGAAAATTAGTGCAAACTTGTTGCAGCTACCATTGTTGGCCATGTTGTAATGAGTTGTAAAGGGAGCACACACCTTGATTCAAGAAAACCATAAATTGAAAGGTGAGGTGGGGGATTTGAACTTGTTCAATTGAAGAAGAACACAACAAAGATGACAACCAACACCTTTCATTACTTGTTTTCCCTTCCCAACTATCAAATGGTACCTTGTTTTGTTCATCATTAATTTAATTTGTTGTCACTTAACAACAATTGAAACCATGGGGAAAAAAAAAATTATAATCACTTAAAGTACCATTAAAGTTTGCATGATTCTAGTAATTCTTTTTTTTCCAACATACGTAATAATTAGGGCTATGGAAAGGTTTAGCACCAACATGAGGTATACATCTTGGGGTTTCATTAGCAATTGAAACTTATTTATTTTTTCAAGTGCATTTTTTTTTCTTACATGCCTATTTTCATCTTATTTATATATATTTATGTATATTGAGACAATGTCCTTGTGGAAGATTATGTAAGTTCCTTGATAGTTATTTCAAAGCATTTCAAAATCGGATTATTATTTTGCTACTGCAATCACACAATTGTATGACATGATTATCAATGTTGTGTAACAAATTATCTAAGCCCAAGCATTCACATAATCCTCTTTTATCAAAATCTATTAATTTTTTTTTTAATCAATTATATATGCAAGGATATCTACAAAGGTGTGATCTTGCATTAGTTGTTTCTTTTGCACAAGGTTTGGGCTTTGGTCTTGATGTTGATAAGGTTACATTCATAGCTATACAATATATGTTGGTAGTTGAATGAAATGGTGGTATTGTGGTTGTAATGGGTTCCAACTAGTTAAGGATATAGGAGATGGTAAAAAGAATATAAGTTATGAGTAGACTTGGCATTATAGTAACCTAGTGTTAGTAAACAATGTTAAGATAAGAAAATTTCAAAAAACCAAGATTGCAAACATTCAAAACAATTTTACATAAAATAAAAAAATCAAGTAAGCTTTTCAACATTAAGAGCATCCTCCCCTTCTATTTCTCCCTTTTCCTCTATCAATCTTAGTTGCATGTTAAATTTCAAAGTCATTATTCATTGCAAGTTTGTTTGTGTTTCCTTTTCCATCACATTTACAAATTATACATTATGTTACAAATGTTATTAAAATTACATTACAATGTAAGAAATAATACTGTATATTATAAATATATTCATGGATCTTCCAATATAGATAATGAAATTTATTATTATTCTTAAAATAATACTACATAACAATAATTTTGTAAAAACAATTGTTCTAGGGCTCAAAAACGAAAATTGATACCCAAAATTAAATGTACCATGTTTTTGGAACAATTATATTATATGTATTATAATACTAAACCCAAAAGTGCCCCAAAGGGGGTCATAGTAGCATGTGTTCACCCCTCATAATGAATGACAAGCTTGACTTGAGATCGCCAAAACACTTCACAAGGACTTACAATGACATGATGGACGTGTTCACATGAGTAGTAACATGTAGGCCATCTACATGAACCCTCCATATTTGAGGGATTTCATGAAGGCAAATGATAATGTCTACAAGATGCAATTAAGTTTTGCATGCAAGTGTTTAAAATAGGTGATGAAGTTGATAATTTCACAAACCATTTCCAAGTAAAAAATGTTTGTTTCAAAATATCAAAAACATTTTCAACCACTTGAACAACCTTTTTATATTTTGTCAAGAGGGTAAAAATGGGCAAATATGAGCCAACAACAACCTCTTAAGTCATTATGATTAGTCTTAAAAAATGATGTGGCAACACGGGATTGGATGAAAAACCTACTCAATAGTGTTAAACAATGGTGTTTAAACATTGCTTTTACACTATTTCACTGTCCTAAAAAACATTGGTGACAAGCTTTAAAATGTGTTAAACTACTATATATTTATTGGATTACCTTTCAAACTTATCTAGATGTTATATTAATATATTAAAAAAAACAGATAGTTTCAACATTAACTTAGTTTATGAGACTTATGAACATCAAAACCAAGGATTGGTTACACCAAAATTGGCTCTTATTAGTTGGTTTTACCCAAGAATGGCCTTTTAGTATTTCATGTAGGTTTTTTAAATGAAACATTTCAATTGATTATAAATATTGAGAAACTTATTTCCTTTGACATTTAGAAATGTTTGATCCACCTATGTTGTCATTTTTTCCAATTAGAAATGGTTAAACCACATGGTACTTCAAGGTTTCACCTAGTCACCAAGCTTTTCACTAACTACCTTGATAAGTTATGAAGGAATATGTACTGATCATATATACTATGGCTTTGATGTTACCAACATATAAAAAAGGAATGTGTTTGAAATTGTAACATCTTACAAAGTTGTTAACTTATAAACAAGATTGTTATCACAAACCTTTTGCAATGGGCAAATGAACATTATAAACACACACCCAACTAAAAGAAGATTTCACATTGTTCCATTTGTAAAAAAATTGCATTGTGACAAGAAAAAGTGTGAAATACATGAATTTTTAGCAAACAACAAAATAATGTAAAATAACCAAGTATGAAAGAAATCATAAAGTTAGTGTTTATGTTGAACTTCAATTACTTGTCTATGTTGTGATAGAAGACACATTTTTTGGCAATGGCATTGGAAGATGAAAGTGTTGCATAAGATGAACTTGGTGATGTGAAACAAAGACACTTCAAGATGAAAGGATTTAAAAAAAGTTTAAAGTTGAAAAAACAAATAATTATGTTTTGTGTTGTTGTCCATACTTGTTATGTATGACAACAAATTTGTTTATCAACAAAGGTGTTACAAGCTAACAAAGGCACTACAAAATGTTAAATGAATGTGTTACAAAATGCAATAAAATAAAATAAAAATCAAGATAAAAATGATGTTGAAGAAAATCACTACAAAATAATGCAAAATTCTTGCAAAACAAGCATAAAACAATGCAAAACAACTTGTGCTATCAAGATTTTTTATTTTCTTTTGTAAAACAACAAAGAAAATACAAAACCAAAAAAAATTATATATAGACATTACATTGAAGACAAAGATGGAAAAAAAAGACATTGCAAAGCAAAAAAAAAAAAAAAAAAAAAAAAAAAAAAAAAACAAATAAAAAAAAAAAAGAAAAAAAAGAAATTAAAAAAAAAAAAAAAAAAAAAAGAAAACAAAACAAAACAAAACCAACTAAACAAATAATTACTTTGAGGTGAGGTGAAGGAACATTGTAAAACAAGATGTGGAATGGTATGAGAACATTGTGAAAGATAATTAGTGAATTAATTAGTGAACAATGAATGCTAAGAGTAAAAGCAATAGAGACCATGAAAATTTTGAAAAACTAGCATAATGCAAGATCAATTTAGAAAAAACATAAAAAAGGAGCTATAACAAAAGGTTTTGTGGACACAATGTAATTTTGAAGACAATACAAAGGTCCGGTAGTTATCAATAACTATCATAGGTGTGGATCCAACTAGAATTGATGTTAGGTTTAACAATGTTAGGGTTGGCATTGATAGATTACCATGTTTTAAGTTACTGTGTGATATTAACATTTAATACTAAGTTTGGCCCCTTTTAAATAGGCTTAAATAGGTGAAAGAGGCATGCAATTCAATAACCTAAGGGTGAAAGCATGAATAGGTGGACAATTTGGATTGTCGCACTTGTAATTTTTTGGGATTACATACAAACATAAAATTTAAAGACAATTAACATTGTCAACTTTTTAATTATTCATGTTGTAGTAAATTTTAATGGGTTTCATCATAATTTTTTTGGATGAATTCTAAAAAGATTATGGACTCATAATGGACTTTTGAAATGATAACAACACAACATCTGTCACATAGAAAATATGAAAAATGAAAAAAATAAAAAAATGTCAAAGTAGTGTCAAAATAAAAATAAAAATAAAATAAAACATCATCAAATGAAAAATTTATTATTAAAGTGCATTGAAAATATATATAAATACATAATTTTTTAAAAAATTACTTGATTTTTGTAAATTTTTATCCTTGAATGTCCATTTCACATTAAAAAATTTAGTCTTTTGCATGGATTTTTTTTATCAATCAAATGTTTAGATATATTCATAAGTTGGATTATTAATATTTATTATTAAAAACATAGGGGATAATTATAGGACTTATGGTTTGATAATTGTTAAAATTTCAAAAAAATTCAATAGTGTTTGATTATAGACTTTAAAATGCCACATTTGAGACACTTAATCACGTTTTTGCCCCTATATCATTATGGGACCTTAAAAGTGCAATAGGTCCACCCTACCTTAATCATTTCACCTTGGCTAAAGTTATGTAACTTATAAATCATAATGTAATCATCATGTTTCATTATTAGTTGATAAAATTCCCTATTTATTGAAGTAATTCATCACAAATTTGTTTTATTATTAAAACCCCATGATTGAGGGAAAAAACTTTGGATTAATCCAAGGTTATTTAATGTCGATTCAAGAATCTCACAATAAAAAAAAAGATTATATTTGCATTTTATCTTTTTCTTAAAAAGAAAATTAAAAACATAAAAGTAAAAATGATAAAATGTAATTATTACCACATGTTTTTATATACGGTGTAATGCATAATGCATGACAATTTTTTGTTAACTCTTCAAAAAATTTAATAGTTTCACAAGTAATGCATAACAGCTTAGCGCCCAAGTTCGTAAGATTTGGATCCTTAGAAAGCAAGAAGCCACCACAACAAAAAAAAATTCCAATACCTTAAAATCAATTTGACTGCAAGTGAATAATAAAACAAATTGATTTTTGTTGCCAATCATCATTTTGAGGCACACCCATCTTCAACAAATAGTACTTGCCACAAAACCAACTTGATGTCATTTATGAAAATTTATCTAACATAGAGACAAACCATGATCATGTCTAATCAAACCATCCTTGTTTCGAAAAAAAATAGAGGACAAAAGAATATGATAAAAAACTTACCCTTCTAGAAAAAAATTATTTCCGTTCACCTCATGCTTGATCCCAAAAAACATTATTTCAAGAGAATTTGAAAGGATTTGTCTTTCATGAAAAGCAGGAACACGGGATTCTAGTTACTTATGTGAACCCACCCATCAACTAGGACCTCTTTAGTAAGGTATTCATGTTTGTAGTAGCCAAAAAACAAAAAGCTACCATGGATGCAAATCCCCCCTCCTAGAATCATTGTGTTATCGTAATGTTGAGAGCATCATAGTTGAGTTTAGGAACCAATTCTAGACGTACATCGATGTTGGGCATATTAGGTGGGCCCATTATTATATTCATGGAAATCACATCTAGCATTTGGATGAAGCTAGCTAGTATGATAATATATGAATTCATGGTGGCAATTACATTATTACCATACCTCAAAATTGAAAGATGTTGGCATGTTATAGATGTTCCTCTGGAAACTAAGTAAGGTTGAGCCTCTCTTTAAATTGTAGATTTTGATATACAAGTTTCCTATAGTTCTTTGAAAGACAAAAAACAAGGAACAAATTCTAGCATGATACATTGCAAAAATGATACATCACCTTTTCCAATCTCAACCGTTCCAAGACGAGGGTTAGGGATTCTTAGATTATGTGTCTTTTTGTATCAAACAATGCGTCTTTTGACATGTAATTAAGTCCAAATGTGTTTTTTCAAAATTAATTAAGGCATACATATATATGAAACTTGAAATCATAGACTTTGGATAAATGTAGAAAATAAACGTTGTTGTTCAAAATACCTAAGGTTATACCTATGCTATTTTAGGCTATTCCATCCTAGACTATTATAGGTTATTTTAGTTATTATTGGCTATTATACTTCAAGAAGTTCTTGATTATTCCACTTGAAATTATTCTTGGCTAATCCACCCCTTGTTTTTAAAGTTGTTTTACCCTAGGTTTAAAATAACCAAAAATAACCTAAAGTGAAATAACCTAGACTAGCTTATGTATTGTAGCCTAGGAATAGCTCAAAGTAATTTACACTAGTTTAAGAATAGCCTAAAAAATATACCTAGATAGATTAAAAAAAGAATGTGCATAATAATATGTTATGAAAAAATATATCATTTATTTAAAATAATGGTTCAATGGTTAAAGATTTGTTCCTTAAGCATGGATGTGAAAGAAGGTCGTGTGTTCAAACATTCACAATTGCACTTTAAATTGATGAGTTAGGTTGATTAAATTCTTGACTTAAGCTTAGGTGGCCTTGGTTAGATTAGGTAGCCTAGACTAGATTCTTAACTTAATTTAGGTTCTTATGTGCCTAGCCTAGATTCTTAATTATATATTACTGATTTAATTATAAATAAATAAATAAATAATGAATTTAATAAAATATTAATAAATTTGAGTAATTATAAATGAAATCATTTGTTTGTAACAATTGATCTCTTTCCATTAGGGGGATGAGCACTTTTGTCATGATAAATTTGTTGAAAATCTAGTGAAAAATACAATGAACTTGTACAGATAGTGATGCAATGAAATCCTCGAGTTTTGTGAAGTAGAGACAAAATCTTTCCTCCTCTCAAGGAGGGACATGCATGAATATAAAGGTATGGGCTCCATGGATATATAGTTGTATTATGGGATGTCTTCCTCACACTCAAGATATTATGGAAAACTGGATTCCATTCTTGATATGCATGCTTGTGATCTCACTCCCATTTGACATGTGCTAACCTTACAAATCCACTTTTCAAAGTTACATCAAAAATCAAAGTTTTTGTCTATGGCATTGCCCTTGGCAGAAGGACTTTACACCAAGCAATAACCAAGGTAGGCCCATTGTACTACCTTGCCCTGTTGCAACTAACCCCCTAGGGTTAGTTGGCTAGACCAAGGGTTAGATCCATGATCTGAATGTGTAGGGGATTGGATTGGATTGGATTGGATTGGGATTGAATTGATATGTAAGGCCATTCATTTTTAAGGCCTTTGGATTTCAATGTCTTGGAAAAATATTCACCAAGTTGGACAGAATGGATCCAATGGATGTATAGTAGATAGCAACAATCCTCCCAACATCCATCCATCCATCCATCCATCCATCATGGTGTGCAAGTGGGTGGTGGCACTCTCTGGTTGGCAGCTTTTCATCGATGGTTTTATGTAAGGTTCAAACCACAGATGAAAACATCCAATGACCCTTCCCTTCTCCATGTGCATGAATCACTATAAGTAACCTGAGTAAGCATGTAATGTTATTATTTTTTCAATCATGGTTACAAATGGAACAATCTACCTTTCATTTGTTGTCCTCTAGGCTCCCACCATCCATTCATCCATCCATCCATTTTCAGGTGCAATGTTTAAATTTGACAAATTTTGAATTGTGGGCAGAACATGAAAATTGTCTTTCACAAAAGACGAATGATAAAAATTCAAATATTTCACCATGCAAAAATATAATCTTAAAAAAGAGTATTTTTCTAACCAAACCTTATGCATAACAAATGGGTTAAAAAACCCTACCTTGACATTATTTTGGGTAGTTACCTGTCATTGTTGGGTATCAAGTTAAGTATTTTTAAACCAAACCTTATGCATAACAAATGGGTTAAAAAACCCTACCTTGACGACATTAAATTAGGCGGTTATCATTGTTGGGTAGCAAGTCGAGTATTTTTTAACCAAATCTTATGCATAGCAAATCGGTTAAAAAAACCCTACCTTGACATTATGTTAGGCAATTATCATTGTTGGGTATCAAGTTGAGTATTTTCTAACCAAACCTTTATGCATAACAAATGGGTTAAAAACCTACATTGACGACATTAAATTAGGCGGTTATCATTGTTGGGTATCAAGTGGAGTATTTTTTAACCAAACCTTATGCATAGCAAATGGGTTAAAAAAACCCTACCTTGACATTATGGTAGGCAATTATCATTGTTGGGTATCAAGTTGAGTATTTTCTAACCAAACCTTTGTGCATAACAAATGGGTATTGTAAGCAAGAAATTGAGTCTCGATTTTTTTCCAAAATCTAGTCATTGGATACCCTGTGTGGGAGAGAAAAAATAAAATTTCACAACAAACCTACCATGCCAATTATGAATTATATCCTTTTTAAAAGGAAGAACTGGCCAAAGGAATGTTCACAAAGGCAATGGTACTATGCGTTGGGGAGGGGTGAGAACATAATTTTAGAAAACCCAAATTTCATCATAAATTGTCTTTTCTTTTTTTTACCCTAACCTTTTTGGGCTTTTCATGGTTGAAAAATAGTTGGGCCATGAATGCAAAAGAGAATTAAATTCAGAACTAGTTTCAAACAAAGCATGAGGAGATACATGAGAAATGTGTGTTCACACAATTCTTTTATAATTTGCCCTTTTACTTAGTCTAGACTTAACACTTTTCATTCCATAATAAGGGACTATCCCACCCAATGGATAATCATCCAAACTCTTCATATATCATAAGGTGTACATAGTGCACCAAACTATGGACTAGCTATTAGTTATCTTGGTCTTGACTAGAGGTTGTTGTAGCATGCCACACATCACTCTACACAACTTCCAAGTTAGGCACTTTGGTGCCTAATCTTTGTTAAAAAATGACAAAGTCGATTAGTAAAATGGATTTGGAATTTCAGTGAAATTAGGCATTTGGGTTTTCTTTTTCTTTTTTGAATTAGGCTATTTAATGGAGGACAAGTGGAATCAGCACTTGGGATCAATTAATTTTTTTGGGTGAAAAATCACCAAAAAGTGACAGTTTTCTGAAAATAGAATATTTTGTTGCAATTTTATTTTTATAAAAGAATAAAATTGCCAAATTGTGATAGGAAACTGAACTTTTGAGGAGGGTGTTGCCAGATTTATGGCTATTGACTACACATTTACAAGTTCTTTGGAAAAGTCGCCAACTAAGTTGAAATCTACTTAATGATGTTCCCCATTCTATCTCCATCAGGGAATTGAATAGACTTGTGTATTTGTATTTGAACTTTGTCATCATCGTTTACAAAGAAGTCTAAGGAGCAACTTAAATAAAACATTGGCATTGTTAAGCATGGTATCTACACACTCTCCTACTCTTAGTTTGTATAAGGTTGAAGAGTTGTCTACACATTGATTTTTTATATGTGTCATTGCGTAGAAATGCTCCATTAAAATGGGTATGTGATACATATTTATATATTCTTTTTCATTCAATGTAAATGTGTTTTTTTTTATTTTCTTTTTTTTTAATCATAGAAACAACAATATTTTTTTTGCTGAAATATTGTCAAAAGGTGAGTCCAGATTAGGGTTAGTAACACTCTTGCTACAAAATTAGGGTTGTGATCCTATTCAAGTCACCTAATCCTACTATATAAAATGGCAACATGGCAACCTTCTTGAAACCCTAAAACCCAACATTGTCACTTCTTTCCCCCTTACAATTGTTAGTTTTTAAAGAATGCAAGTTTCATTCTTGAATTTTTCACCATAGTTTATTCTATCCTTGAAGATGAGTCATCAACAATAGGGCAATTTGTGTAGATGCAAAATTCGCCAACGACATGTGATCTATGTACACCTAAAGTAACCAACATTTTATGTGCATAAGAATTTTCATATACAAAAAGATTCTTTTCTTAAAAATGTTATATTCACAAAAAAAACAATGGCTATAATCGATTGTATATGTGTTATCAAAATTACACCCAATAACCATACAACTAGTGGTTCAATGTGATGAAGTTTCTTGGGACTAAAAATATTAGTTTAGTAAGTCATTTGTGGGCTTGAAAACCTCCCGTTATTTTTTTTCTTTGATGCGATCCATGCAAAGTGTTTTGCTAATTAATCCTCATATTCATATTGAACCTTATATAGGCCTTTTGGAGTTGCTATCTTTTGTAGACATTTAGATGTTTGGAGGGCATTTATGGTGTTAAACATTGTGCCCTTGGCATTTCATTTCCAAAGATTAATACAACATTTTTGGTAGATGTAGACTTTCTAATTGACTATTGGCATTGATCATGTGGAGAAGTTTGAAAGGTCATGTTTTTGATTGTTTGTGCATGTGTCATGGTTGCACCAACTGATGCCATTAGTAATAACTTGCTTGATAGCTAAGCATTTGGGTGGTGGAGTTGTGGAGAATAATTGGAAACTTCATGATTTTAGAACAAACCTTGTGGCTTTCATTTGCAAATGGTTTGTCTTTTCACTCCTTGTCCAATCTACTAAAATTTAATAGGTTTTGCAATATATGAAGGAATATTGTGTGCTACTATCTTAATCTACCATTGATAGGTTATAATTCCCTCTTGCATGTTAGCAATGCCATGATGGGGTTTTTTTGTTACTTTCAGAAATGCAACAAAAACTTTGGATGCAAATGTTTGTATAATGATTTGCTTCAAGTTTTGAGTGTAAATCTTACACCCAATGTCAAGAGCTAATGTAGTCAATAGGGAGCCATGGTAGCTACTTATTGCTTTTTATCATGAAGGTGATCATTTTCAATACTTTGTGATAGACACTCATAAGGATATGACAAGACTCATTCTTGTTGTGTTGTTTTTTTTCTTACTAAAATTAACAAGATGGTTACCTTTTCGTATTGTATGTTATGGAGTTTAATTTACAATTTCATAGCTAACATATTTCTTTTTCTTGCTTCCATTCTATAGGTTGTGGATTTGTTGACATTGAGTGCCAAATTTGCCTATGTTTATACTCAACTCACTAAAAAGTCATAAGTTTAGTAATGTGGGTGAATTAATTACAAGTTTGGTCATACATATCAGAACTTGCAACAATGGGTTATTCACACACTTTTGCATGCATTTTTGGACATAAAGGAAGCCTTGACTCAACATTATGGTACAATCTATGGCCTATTTATTCCTAGCTCATATGTGGTATGCACCAATTCCCTTGCACAACATAATAGATACAAAATTGTTGTCACTATGTTATGCCAACAATGGTGATAATGATATCTCAAAGCTTTGATGTACATATGCAATAAATGCCCCTGGGCAACAATGATATGATCCTTGAAACAAATTTATAGTGTTGTTGGCTTTAGGTCTAATAGTAGTTTGATAGTCTTTGACATGGAAAAAAATACATGTCTTGAAAATGTAGTTGTTAGTGTTGCTAGATCTTGAGTTGTATTCTCATTTTGTAGCATTTGAGCTTAGCCCTAAAACTCAACATAATGAAATGAAGTGATATGACACTTGGCATATGTATGGTGCCCTCCTACTTGGTCCTTTATTTGCACTCCCTTTTTGTTAAGAAAAAATGTTTTCTTGATTATCAGTTTCTAATGTGATGGAATCTTATGACACAAATTATATTGGCATGGTGTTTTAAAGTAGCTTTCTAGTTTCCATGCTACACTTCATCAAAACTTTCATGAATAAGATTTCATTCAACTAGTAAGAAGATACAAAAAGAAGTACATGTTTTTAACATAGGAAGATTAAGTAGTGGTAAGTAGAATACATCCCTTCAAATTAAATGGAACCTTTTAAAATTTATTTCCATGGGTTTTAACATTCATTCGGTTGAACTTCGTATGTTCAGCACCCAAAATTTTTAGGTTGTTTCCAATGTTTTGCATAATTTATTTATTACATATTGATTCGAGAACTTATGTGTATGAGAAGGTGAAGGCCCATCCTTATTATTTGCAAATTCTATCAACTTTAACATTTCAAAAAAATGTTACAAATATTGATTAGTGTTGTTTTGTTGTACATCTATGTATAGAATTTTGTAAGCACAACATTTGACCTCTCTTCCTCATGTAATGTGTTCGTGTCAAATTAAAATACTTTGGTGTTCTTGGATATAAAGCATTTGTGTTATGATCCTTTGATAATCTATGCTTGGCATAAAGTTATTTTTTGGTAGCCAAAGCTTGCATTCTACTAACCACAAGAAGCTTGCAATAACTTCAAAAACTCTCTCCCACACTCCTACCACATTCAAGATTAACTAATGTAGATCTCACCATCAAGAAAGAGATCAATAGGTATAAACTTGGGGCAATCCTCTCGAAAAAAATGCCTTGTGGAAAGTGGCATGCTTGCCAATGATGCAACAAAGGGAAGAAATTTTAATGGTGGGGAAGGTAGGAGTCAGGTAAAAGATGTTGATGGAGGTAAATCAAGGGGTATAAAATCAAGATTGATGGATGATGGTAGTAGAAGGTTGGGTGTTGAAAACAACATGTCAAATGAAAGAAATTGATTTTCATTGGTAGAAGTATGGAAGGAGGATATAGATTTTGGGTCATTGTTATTGTCATTGGTTAATTTGTTTGGGGACAATATGCTTCCTTTCATACCTACAGAGGATCTGTCTCTAGTTTTTGTGAGACTTTTTCTACCTAAGTTATAATGGAGTGGAGTCCTAAAATCTATAGTGATTGGATTGTATTCCATGTTTATGTTGTGAAAAATCAAAAACATTACATCTCAATGCTCAAGACCTTGATGTTGACATTTGCTTGGAGATGAATTTGTTGAATGTGTTTTGTCAAGTCCACTCTTAGAAAGCTCTAATGTCTCCAAATCCATGAAATGGAATCCATGAGAATCTCTCTTTGAAAAGAAAGTGCTAGGAGAAAAGGTGCAAATACAGCTTGCATCATGGACATTGGAAGCATCAAGCAAAACCTTGAACTTGGTTGCATTGGAAGAGTATCATTGATATCAATACTCATTCTTGCAAGGGCGCATTTATTGGAAGTTTGTAGCCAAATATAATCCCTTGCCAAAAAACTTTAATATCACAAAATTGAAAAACAAAACCTTGACATTTGACCCCACCCATTGGCTACTACAAAATGAGAAACTATTTAAATGCTTGCAATTGGGCCAATCATTAGGCCATCCAATCAATATCAATATTTTTTCCCCCTCCCCTTTTGAAGTCCATCCAATCTTCTGCATATGTTGAGCATTTCCACCACAACAAGTTATTAGCATGGACACACTATGTTGGATGAAGAATAGCCTTCCAATTGTGTGAACATGAGTTTGGGTTTATGTAAACATGATTAGAATGCAATGACCTCCATGAGGACTAATAAAAGGAAAATAACTATTTTTCATTGGCCACGTCATAATGATTGGCCCAGGTGGTGACATTGAAATAGTTTCTCCCTCTCTAATGCTCAATTTTTTTCATATTTAGGGTTGGGGATAGGGAAAAAATTTATTATTGTATGTTGGATGTGATAAATACATATAGAGGCCCACATAGAGGGTTACGGGTGGAGCTGCACTCCAGTGGTGGTGCTCAATATGTGGCCCTGCAAAAATAATTTCTCACATCCAAGTTTAGTTATTTACTTTTATTTTCCAATGTCACCCATAAAACTAAAATTGGGACTGCAAATAGGTGGGAGACTACTAATAGCAACTGAGTCAAACTCTCTAGGCAATGGACAACAAGTGTTAGGCTTTGCAGTGCCTTGTACCAGCCTCATAGTAAGCATGGGTAGAGCTTGTCTTGTTAGAACTCGGAACTCAATTTCAGGCTATTTAAAACCTATACTTTGGCCAAAGTACTCGGTACAAGCCATTTTAGAGCTACACGTGGAGATGCCCTTACAATGTTAAGACAAGTAGGTACTCAAAAAAAATTATTTTATTTTTAAAAAATTAAAGAAAAACCCCCTAAATAAAAATCAAGTATGGGAACCCATCCATCAAAAGTACAAGGTCAAAAAAAAAGAGAAACACAAAACAAAATTGGGGATGCAAGTTGTTAGTAGAAATGATGAAACAAATACATGATGGTAGTAGTAGGTACATGCAAGAAAGCAGCTGTTGTAGGATGGGATGGATGGATGGATGGATGGATGAACATGCAAACCCATTAAAAACATTGGATGGATCACATTGATGAAGCTCTATTTCTTCACACCCATGTGCATTAAAAAAACATGTTTTTAGTGCTGAAAAAAACATAATTTTTTTTTTTTTTTTT
>Ga0209208_10006744_pt1 | contig 15785 bp, 14 predicted proteins | sample S1TSphfallax_3_FD_187694 | JGI IMG/M metagenome (GOLD analysis project Ga0209208, IMG submission 187694) | Host-associated microbial communities from peat moss isolated from Minnesota, USA - S1T2_Fd - Sphagnum fallax MG (SPAdes) (version 2) | ecosystem: Host-associated > Plants > Peat moss >...
TTTTGTGAATTAGAAAGCTTAATTTTCTTGTTTTTTTTCAATTACTCCTTTTCATTTGCACTTCAAAGATGATTTTTAAAGCTTGAAATAACATTCCCGTAACATTTTTAGTCACTAAAAATGAAACACAAAATGATGAAGATCTTAAAAAATGATTGGTGATAAAGTACTAATCGGTGATGGGCAATTCTACCCTATATTGGTTCAAGAAAATGGTTTTGGTTTAGCATAATTGCACAATTTGGAGCATTTGGTCAAATGTGCAACAAAGTTGTGCACTTGTAGAAATATGATTTAACTACTATTCTTTTTTTTAATTGGTTAATCATAATGGGTCCACATCACAAACTTGCCCCCTACAAGGTTTAGTGTTTGTACAACATTTTAACAATGTGTTCAAGGTTAAATGTTAACTAAATGTTGATATAATCATTGATATGATGTTGTGATTACATTACAACACATTGTGATGATCAAACATTGTGTTACAATGCCATGACAACATTATGTCAATAATTTATTGACATTTTATTAGCATTGAACTTTCAACACATCGTTAAAGTGTTGTAAAGGCATAAATACATGGAGGGGGAAAATTTGTGATGTAAGTGGTTTGTTATTAAAGAAAATTTCAGTCCATGATTGATGATGGGAGGTTTCAATAGGTTTAAGCTTTAAACTAATGGGATGTTCAAGTCTAGATTGAGAGAGAAAACCAAAAGATAGGGAGCTAGCTTGTGTAATTATCATTAGTAAAAACTCTTCTTTCATGAATTAGTAAAAGAATTTACTAGAGCACTTTCATTACAAGGTGCCCATTGACCTTGACCATGAGGTTTGAAGGTTTGAAGGCAATAGTGATGGATGTTGGGTAGCAGTAGCAACCACCATGGTGTTATTGAGCTTTGTCGTTTGGCCATAATGTGCACTAGTAAAGAAAAGGAGCTTGACGAAGAATAACAATAGTAGTTCCTAAGCTATAAGAGAACCGGAATTCTTGTTTTTGGCTATGGTGAGGCAATTGTAACTACGTGGCGAGCCTTCCCAACAACCTTTTATAACATTTGGAACTCTTGCAACTATTTTTTTAGCGTTTTTGCATTGACTGGGCCCGCCATCACTGACAAGCTCTTACAACAACATGAAAGTCCTTGTTTTCAATAAATTTTTCATCTTGGGGGGGGGGAGTACTTGGGCTTTTGTTTCCTAGGGGTTTTGGGTGTAGCCTTTTTTCAAATGGTTCCTTTTTTACGTCCCTTGTCGATTTAAGATACACCTTATCCTCATTATTCTAGCATTTAAACTTTAGGTGACCTCTTGAAGCATGTCAAGAGTGCTCACCCTCGTGTTAACCTTGTTTCCTAAGCTAGTCAGGTTGTTTTATCTTTGTAAGTGTCCTCCCCTCTTGTGTTTGTCCCTAGTTTTATTCCTTTTGATTTTTGGGGTTAGTTTCGGGCTTAGTCTAGCTCCATTTTGGGGTTGTTTGAGTCTTGTTTTACGTGCTTTTGTTTGTTTCATAGGGTCCTTCGAGGCATCTAAGACAAAATCAAACAAATTTTTCATTTACCCTTTAATCGAATTGTTCAAGACTTGATGAATGAATTAACATGGTTCATTTTCTTCTTATTACCATGTTGGTGTTTGCACTATATTTGAGGAGGTCATTCAAATAAACAAAAGGTTACTACTTACCTAAAAAGGTTTATGGCGGGCGATTAGTTTTTTCTTTAGGAGGAGTCTTCATGTGCCTCATGTGCACCGTTTTCACTACTCATGGGAAGATTATTTGACCACTTGTTTTCGCAATGTCTAATTTTAGGGAAAGCTGGTGAGTATAATCGTATTACCAAAACCCTCCACCCCATGACACCAGTTATTTTTTCGAAAGACACCATTATTGCCCTACACTAATTGCACCCCCTTCTTTCAAACCTTGTCCTTCCACCTATTTAAAACTATCAACTTGAACACATTTTTGTTTTAAATAGGATTTTGTTTGCCCAAGATTTAATCATTACTCCCCATTTGTTTTCGAGTAGGCTTTCGAAGATGGTATATGAACATCTTTTGGGACATTTCATACTATAGCACCCATCCTCAAGGTTTTTGAAATTATTCCAAGCTATTGCTATTGTTGTTCATGGGGATATCTTTAGATCAGTGGCCTTAGTGTTGGGCGTTAATATATTGTTGGCAATGGTAAAGGACATTGGTGGTTTTCATCCTATTGCCATAGGTGAAGTGTTTTTTCGACTTATTAAAAGTTTCATTGTCCTACAACTTCAAGGGTTGTTTTAGGAATGTTTATCCCCCCATCAATTTGGAGTATTGACCCTTAGAAGCTATTAGGCCATCCCTTTTGGCATCTGAACCTTCTTTAACCTACACACCCTAATTAGGTCGTGATGTAGGTCAATGTCGAAAATGCTTTTGATAACGTTTTTTGAGCTATTATTTTTAAAGAATTTTGTGACATCAAGACACCTTTGGCAAACATTGTCCCCTTTACCAAGTTGTTTTATGGTGTTCATTCTTCTTTTTACTTACAACATGGGTGTCATGTGGAGGGGGTCACCATTATTGAATCATCTTCAAGCACAAGACAAGGTGACCCCCTAAAAGGTCATTTTTTTGCTTTAGCTCATTATCGAGTTTTCTTATAAACCATTGCGTGGGCCCCTAGCTGTGTCCTTCCATCCCTAGTGGACGATACCCATATCATGGGGCCTATGAGTGAGATTATGTGCGCCTTTGACCACCTTTCGACCCAATTAACCCTAGTTGGGCTTAAGGTCAAGGTGTCAAATTGCAAGCTTTGGAGTCCATCGGAGATCTTTTTAAGCATAGAAATTCCTCGAGGTTGCATTTTGGTTACATATGGCTTATGCATTTTGGGTGTGCCAATGGGTTTTTAGGACTTTGCTAAGCATTTTTTGTATGATGCTTTAGTTCAAGACATGGGACATATCAATGATCTTTTTCTCTTGAGAAACGCCATGTTGCTTTGGGCATTTTGTCCTCACATGTAGTTTATCGACCTTCTTATCTCACACGAACAACATTTCCTTCTTTTTCCTTCCTATCTTTTTTGGTGAATTTCAACAATAAAATTATGCAAATATGTGAGGACATTATGGGTCCAAGATTGTGGGAGTTTTTTCAAAACCCCTTAGCAAGGCATCAAGCTCAACTACCAATATCTTTTAGTGGTATAGGTCTTCTCTCTATGGAAGATTATGCCCCATCTATTTTTCTAGGGAGTTGGGCTTTGGTGGCTTTGTATTTGTGCTATAAGTTTCATATTTTCAACATATTTGTTTTGGAGGAGTATGTTTTTCAAGTTGAGGGAGCCCACACCTGGTTCAATCATGTTTATGTGTAATGTGAGATGGATTTCCTCCTAGAGTTAAGGATATGCACCTTTTTGTTTAGAGTTTGGTAATTACCAATGTTCCAAGTCTATAAGCATCTTTGATGGACATCCACCATGACACATCCCTTAGGTTTATTTTAGAAGGTGACTCCATTTCCTCAACATCCAAAGTTCGCATTTGTTTTTGTTTGGGCAAGGGGGCAAGGCTATGGTTGGTTATTAGGCCATCTATCTATTCATTTCGCATGGCACACTTTACTTTCACCTCAACATTTTGTTTTCATTTTGGTTTGATTCAACCCTCAACGTCTAATTTTTTTCACGTGTGAATGTGGACACGAGATGGACGCATTTGGCACACACTTAGCTTGTTGCCTGTTTGGAGGTTAATGGATCATCACACATGACACCATCCGAAATGTTATGTATGCCCTCACTCAAGAAAGTGGGCACAATGTATGGAAAGAATGAAAGTACGCCCTTACATCATGAGTTTCATTACAAATTGATCTCTACATGACCTGAGAAGACCATGTCTTTGTTGCCAATGTGGTGGTTATTAACCTGACATGGGAGATGGTGGTTTCCAATGTCATTAGTCAACTAATAGGTGCAACTACAAAACTTAGCACCATTGTTAAGATCTACAAGTATAGAGGGCTTCACATAGGGCACCACTTTATTCCAATGGCATTAGAGGTGCACAACGCACATAGGTGTGATATGGGTCGTTTGATCAAGGAACGTGTTTGTCTTTTCCACGATAAATAATCGAGAGGTCATTTCTCCTTGTTTTTGCCATTCAATTTTTCAGGCAATGTGTTAATATTGCTCTTTAATGTGCTTTAACCTTTGTTATAAAAAGGAAGATTGCATTGGTAGGCGATGCCTATTCTAAACCTCCCATTACTATTAAATCTCACGATTTGCATGTAGGCAGCATTAGAAGGGTTGTGGGTGAAATAGTTTCCTACAACAATAAAGATTGGTTCTCTCCCTTTTTTGGTTCATACAAGCTATACATCTTTTGGCCTTTATTTGGCATTCCTTTTTTGTCTCCCATGTGATGATTTTAACGATTGATCTTTTTTTGGATTTTTGTGAATTCCAAGTTTGTTATTAATAATCCCTAGCCTATTTGCAGTTTTAGTTTTAGTTTTATGGGTGGGGTTGCAAAATAAATAAATAATTAAACTTGGATGTGAAAAATATTTTCCCAAGGCCACATCCTTAACACCATTGGGGATGTTTTTAGGTCTAAACATTATTAATTTTTCCTCCAAGAAATCTCATTCATCAAACTCTTTTTAATAATACCAAAAATTTGCCCCAATTTCCTTGAATTTTTTTTTTGGGTTGATTTTTTTTTGAAAAAAATGTTTAATGTTCAATAATTTTTGCTTCATAAATCTAAACACCAGCATACCACTTTAATGCATGCCTACTCATCAAAGGCTTTCCAAGGATACCAAGGAAAAGGGCCATGGGGATGGGGAGCTATGGCTTTGGAGACCTTAACAAAATAAATTACCTTCTTTAATAAATAGATTTGTTCATTCGAGTAATGGTGAAGGGGTGCAAACCCTAGTTGACACCTCTCATTAGACTTGAACAATGGGAATATGAGGATTTGGACATCCATTACCATATGGATATTTAATTCCTTGGGCATTTACACCTACACTAGTACCATGGTAAAAACTCCCAATTTGTTTGGGTTGTTTTTAAACATTATTGACATCACATCCCTCGATTAAATCAAGGTCTTTGAGTCCAAATTTAACACACCTTTTAATACTTAGTTTTAAGAGGATTTATTCAAGAAGGTGATGGTACGAAGATCCACCCTAACCAAGACCAAATCACGATTTGAAAAAGAAGGGACAAAAAAAAATCAAACAGATCTTGAACATTCATTCATCTAGATGAACTAGCACCCATTAGTGGACCATGCATGATGGATGGTGTGTGGGAAAAAAAGACCTTTTGATTGTATTCCTTTCCCAAAACTAACTGTTGTGGTTAGTTATGAATTAACCATACACATGTTTATACCTATTTAATAATCACCAAGTGCTTTACCTACTTATCCACGTGCACAATAACCATTTACATTCCCTATATACTTACTTATGATATTTAAGGTTTTATAACACCTAAATAAAGCCTATTTTTAAATTTTCATTAACATTTAATTTATGAGTGGTAATGGTTTAATATTCAAAACCCTACTTTTTTTGCCATAAAAATCACTAACTTTTTTTTTAATTCACATGTATTTGCTAAAGGTATGCAACATCTTGTAACAACACTACCATTACACCTCATGTTCCCAATAATACATTGTCATGATTAAGGGTAATGCACTTATCCTTTCCTTACTCATTTAATTTCTTGACATTCACTTTATCTCTTTCTACTTTCTAATCTTTATTTTCATTTCTTTCCAAAGCTTGATAGATGCTTGTTGAACAAAAGCTTTTTGTTTGTTTTTTTGTTCATTAGTCATTGCAAAGGAGAGAAGCACACATCGTTGTTTCTTGTTAGTTAAAACTTTTCATCATCCTTTATTGCATTTTTTGTTCAGTAATTGTTGCAAAGGAAAGAAGCGCACATCAATATTTCTTGCTTGCTATAACACTTCAATGTCTTCTACTACAACTTTTTTTTTGGGTTCATTAATCATCACAAAGGAAAGAAACTTACATCATTGTTTCCTATTTTATGCAACAATTTCTTCTATTGCATCAACTAAGTTCTTCCACCTAATTGTCTTTTTTGTTTTGTTTGTGATTTAGTTTTTTTTTTTGGATTGTTGTTGCAATGGTTGTTAATGCAAGAAATGCATTGTCTACAATTATTATAATGTTTATAATACATATTATTTTGAACTTATTGGAGATGTGAAAATCACATGATGCAAGCCTTCAATTTCTTGTAAGTGTTGATGAACATTGTGGTACTACATTAATTTAAAGTGGGGCATGAATTCAAATTTTTAGGCATAATTTTCAATACTAGGTATAAAGTTTGAAAAAAAATTGCAACATAAAAGTAAGTGTGTGTGTGTGTGTATATATATAATTATGTAAATGTGTTAAAACTTTCACAAAGTATATTTTAAGATTTAAAATTTAAACATTATTTTAATTTACTTTCACCTACTTTAAAAGAATTGACATTATAAAAATAAATTTCAACCCACTTGCTTCATAATAACCTACTTGATTATTATATATATATATATATAATGTTATTATATAGGATTGAAAGTCTTGTGAATTTTAGTCTTCTAATTCAATCAAATTACATGTTTAGCAATTTTATGATACGACTTGACCATGCTTTCACCTCATGCAACACCAAAAAGTGTGTGCTTGGTCATCTAAAATGATGAATCCATCTTTCATTTCAATAAGTAGCAAATAAAAAGTGAAAAAATCACATAATGGATCATGGTTAGGTCTACATTCTTATGAAGTCAATAGAAGTATATAATGTTCAAAATATTGTAACAAGAGGAGTTTTTGAACTATTTTCATGCTAACATGTGAGTTGAGATGATTTTAACAATCAAAAACTATTTTTTTGATCTATTTGAATTTGCTTTCACCCCACTTCAAGTTTGACCACTTGTTGAGAAGTAGAACACAAAATATTGACTAGTTATACCTATTGAAATTTGAGTTTTTTGCATGATCTACAAGTTGGCCTAGGGAACAAATCATCTAATGTATAATGAATTGTTTGTTGTTAGTTACTCCATTATTTCTTTTGTCATTCATGACATCATTCAAGCAATTAACAAGATGTTCAAAAACCTCATCACTTGGCTGATTAGAAACAAGATGTTGATTCGTATGAGGAAGTTCAAAGACTTGTGTGGTCTACTTAATGTCCATGGTGTAATCAATGGGACTCATGTTGTCATAATCAAACCTTCAGAACCTTTTGCAAAAGATTGATTTTAAGTGGTGGTTACAATGTTTTTGAACAAGTTGTGGGGAATAATAACAAACAATTTATTGATTTGTTTGTAAAACTCCTTGATTTAGTGAGTGACTCGCATGTGTCTTAAAAATTTGGTCACTACAAAAGAACAATCTATTAGGATTTGTTGCATCTTGATCAAGGTTGCCAAAAAGGATTGCCACCTTACATCTTGGGTGAAGGGTTATCCCTTGTTGAATTGGATTATGGTTTCTCACAAAGAAAGGCAATACACAATTCTTGAAGTACTTCACAATAGAAAGTGTAACCGAGGCATTCAATGGTTGAGAATGCCAAAAGCATTTTGAAATGAATGTTTCATGAATTGCTAGGTAAGACAAAGTTGCACATTATTTTTGTGCATGGCACAATGACTTGATGTGCTTTACTACACAATCTATTCATTGCTAGAAAGGAAATAAACATGGACAAGATCATGAACACTTTGGCAAAAAAAACTAAAGTTGAGCAACTATGAAGAATTGTTGAACGTCCTCCACATTGATAGAAGCAAAGAAATCAAGAGTCATCTAATCTAGTGCACATGTCAATTGAAGGCTAGGAGGTGAGTGGCGAACATATGAGAAAGTAGTTTGAAAATTTTCCTTGGGAGGCAATGTAATTTTTTTTGATAAGGTACATCAAATGTTTAAATGTATTTGAATTTGCTTGTCATTCACAACTTCCTGAAATTTGGCGCATTTCTTCTCAATTCCCAATTTGCTTATGCAAATTTTGTCAAGGGAGTCAACAAACATTCTATTGCCTTTTTCCATTGCTTCCATGATACTCTTATTCATTGACAAAGATTGTTTTTTCACCCTGATACTACCAATTGCTTGTTGCTTGCCTGACTTGGAGATAACTTGGACTGATGAATCCAAATTTGTAAAGACTGGTTGGCACAAAGCATCTACCATTGCATCCTGGAATCTCTCAATTCAAGTTGGATGACGGAGTGGAGATAAGATAGCTTGGGTTAACTTGTCCACATATGTCAAATCCCAATATGCTTCATTGTGACTGGTGTCCTACATATAATTGTGGATACATTTGAAACGAGCAGAGATGGAACCCCATTTGTCTTTATGGGCCGGCCCATTGTGTGGGTTTAGTGAGTTCATTGTGTGGGTCATGTGTCACAACTTCTGCAATCTTCCACCATTTGACTATTGCTGTTTCAAACTATTCTTGAGGATCTATGAGTTCGAGGCTTGCAAGAAACTAATTACACTTCACTTTGATCAATGACATGATCTCGGCACGTCCCCAATTTGGTTATCAGGCTTTCCTGTATTGCATTTCAAACAATTCTGAATGTTGCTAGTTCTCATCTGAGATGAGTTATCTCTTTCCTTTCTCCCTTGCCCCTTGATGTTGCCCTCTTGATGCATTGATTCTTGTACTTGCAGAATTCTTTGTGGTTTTCACAAATTTCAAGAATTGACAAATATAAATTGAAGGATGTTGAATTGACAAATGCAATTGAGCACTGGGTTTGCATTAGCATTTTGTTGTGTAGCTGCATCAATTTCAAGTGGGGTGCAGAATTTTGTGCAGCTTGTCAACACAGATCCTGTAGAGCAAGAGCAATGATGTGCAACACATGTTGTAGTCTGCAAGAAGTTGCAAATGTTGAATGTAAAGTGTGTAGTGTCGAACACAAAGTGAAAATCAAATGTAGAGCAAGCAAAATGCAGATAAAGCTGAGTGAGAACTGAAAGGACGAGTGAAGTGCAAAGTTTGGAAGCTTTGCGTGGAGTGCACATACAGGGAGGATGGAGGGAAACAAATGCTCCATAACATGAAGTTGTATGGACAAAATTCATAGTGGCAGTTTAATCATTAGGAAATCAATGTAAAACATTAACATTAGTGTTTGGGCCTTAACATGCAGTGTTACCATCAAGATTACAACTTTGAATCCAGTTTAGATTTTGTGTTAGTTACTATTTCTGGCCTAAATGCAGTGTGAGAATTGTTTTTTGTAACATTGACATAACATAGACGTGCCCACAGGTGTGGCCAGAGTTTAGCCATTGCTTTAGTTAGCAGGGGGAATGGCAAGTGTTTACAGGATAGATTAGTAATGGACAAACAAATCGTCTGAGGTTGCCTGATAGGTGAACAAAGCACATCTCTCTACAACAGATTGCTCCCTATTCACTCCTCTTGCTATTGAACATGGTAAATCCAGAAATCATCCCACATCATTCTGCTCCTTAATTAAACTTACTTGGAAAGCCCACTTCATCCTGCCCATGAAGAACAGCAACAAAATGCAAGACACAGCAGTAGTTCTACCTGCTTTCCATTTCCTCATAATCTTGGGCCTTGGACAAGGTGACATGCTTTCCAAGAATGAGTAATCACTTGTCCTATTGGCTTGAAATACGAACAAACTATAGACTTACCTTTCAGGTTACTTCTGGCTGTGTAAGACTCACAGGATCCAAGAGTCTTCAACCAGATGTGGATGGCATGGTCCAGTGGAGGCCCCAGAGACCCAAAAAAGTACAGTTTTGTGAGGTATACTACTTCACATAACCTTCCATACCCACTTTGACAAGTCTCTTGTCATAAGAATGCTGTAAGGATAAATGGTTGAGGAAAATGACATCAACATTTCACATCCTTGAATGGTCTGTTCTTTATAATGCATGACTAACAGGAGTGTCAATGAAATTTACTTATCTGAATGTCTGAACTCATGGCAAGTGTCTTTAAAGACTTGAGTACAGAAAGAGAGCGCAAACTTACAAAATCACACTTCAAAAACTGGAAATAGAGCTGCCATGAATTCTTCGTATACACTGACAAAATTTGGGAGAAGAATTGAGGAGCTTTCACTGCAGGAGGATAAGCTCAGAGTCTCCAACTGGCTGAAGACAGGGTGCCCACCATGATTAGGAAAAAGTCTCAGCTTTGTACAAAACTAGAATGAGAGCAAAAACATATACTACTTTCTTGCACTGCCCGGTCCCCCAAGCTTTTTTGTAGATGGCACAGCAACCTTATGCTTCACCTTAATCTCTACTTGCAGCTCTGACTTTGTCGCTACCCACTCCCCTTCAGCAACTGCTGATTTCAGGAATGAACTCCCATCTGACCTCTTCTTGGCTTCAGATCTTGGCCCTTCAACTCCTCCACTTCTGTGACGCTTCTCTCCCAGAACTTTTCTTGACTTAGAACCTTCTGGGCTTTGTGTAGTTTTTCCCAAATGTTTGATTGAAGTTTTTCCATGTGTAGACCCTTTGTCTGGCTTCATGCTGCCAGTCAAGTTTTTGAGGGAGAAGTTCAGATGCCCATCTGGACAAATGAGTGAATTCCATGAAGATTTTGGGACCCATTTTGTGTCTCTTTCACCATGAATTTTTGCATCTGTCACACTTACCTTGTTATTTTTTCCTTCAATTTCTCGAACATGGCTTTTAGCACTCTGAGAGGTACTAGAAGTGACCCCCATACCCCTAGCTGGCTGGGGCATTTTTCTTGGAGGCACCCCATTGAGAGGATTAGCTTCACTAACAACCTTGACATCTGTTACCCATTCCTCATCTTCACCCTCCTCTCCATCTTCATCTTCATCCTCATCTTCATCATTTTCATCTTCTTTGTCCACATCTTCATAGTCATCATCATCGTCATCATCTTCACGATCATTAGGATCTTCATCGACATCATCATCAGGAACCTCATCATAATCATCCTCTTCATAATCATCCCCATTCTCATCAACATCTGAATCTTCCTCATTCTCATCCACACCCTCAACTTCATCTTCATCATTAGATTCCTCAGCACTGTAGTCATCTCCATCCACAGCCTCATCTTGTTTGTCAATGAGAGCATCACTACCCATAGAACCAGGCTTGAGACCAGGCAAAGTGTTCTCAGCATCTGCACCTGTCTGAGGGGATGAACACTGTTCAAAACTGGGCTTGAGCGTTGAATCCACATCAAGTGAACCTGAAATTCATTGCCTCATTAGCTGCAGAGACAACTCAATACATGTCTATGTTACAAGGAGATTCTGTACCCACTGCACACATACAGGCCAGTGAGTTCACTAAAGTTGATGCAGAGTCCCTTATTTTCAAGGGCTAGCTGCTCATGAAGAACTGAAACCACACAAAAATAACAGACCTAATTCGAAGTAGTTAAAGTTCCATGGAAATGGATGCCAGAGACTTTCTAATGCAAGCAAATGCTGAATTTACAACATTTATTAGGGCATCCTAGCCTAGGACTTTGTAGATAACAGCCAAGGGGATCTGCTGGTATGAACCCAAGAAGGAGACTGCCTGTCAAGACATGTGTAATGCACTAGCATCCACTATATAACTGTACCATATCCAAATGACCTATCTACAGATATGTATGTCAATTAAATTTCATGATTTAGAACAAATGTGACAAGCTACATACATCACACTAAAAGTCCATCTCTTTTGGCTTATGGGCTTCGTAATTTACCTGATAAATGTGGATCCAAAGGTGCAGGTTCTGCCACAGGGCCAGCAGAATCATCTTTGTCAAAGTCATCCAGTATACCTGAGAAAACACCTTCCCTGCTCTGAGAATGTGAAGAGGACTTCTTAACACTGGCAGCTTTAAATAGTCTACTCCACTTGCTTGCATCTGAAGCAGCACCTAGTGGCGATGGTGATTGAGATTGGAAGAATATTGAATCATCTCCTTGCATCCATGGGTCCTCTTCCGAGTCAACTTTATCCTCATCAATTGGCACATTGTCATCAGATCCAGTGGGAACAGTGGTCGGTTTTGAGACAAGTTTTGGCTGCACAGAGAGTTTTGTCTTTGGTAGCCTTATCTTTGTATGTTTGTTATCAACTCCATTTTTTGGTGCCAGCTGCTTTTCTGTTCCCGAGGTAGCTTCTGGTTGCAGTACTGGTTCCTCTCTGCAATTTTTATCAACACCTCAGAGCAATGAGCTCTTGTACAATTTCATCCAAAAGAGGATCATAAATGACCAATGTAGTGTTGCAACCTCACATAGTTTCAAAAATGATCATGGTATTGCAAATTGACTGGATTTGTAGAAACCATGCACGCACTTGGGTTCATCATCTGGAAACAACTTGCTAAGAAGATTGAGCTGTCTCTTCCTCTCTTCAGCTGCCTCAATTGCAATACCAACATTTGCATGTTCATCTGCTGCCAAAGCATTCAAATCTGGTCAAGATTTCCCCAGAGACATGTCCAATATCAGTCTAACAAACTGCAAACAAAGGAATGAAACTCTACATACCAGCATAATGAAACTAGGTTGGGCTTTTGTGAAACTCAAAGGCATGTGTCTCTGTACATTGGACACCGACATTGAACCTAAGAAGTCCATGTTTATCAAGTGAGCATCTAAGACTAGTAAAACTGAAAGAGACAACTGTAGATTTCTCTAAGGAACCATGTTCCAAGTAATATCTTTCCAGTGAAAAGTGTCTTTCACACCTGTGAACTCTAAACACTGCATGCAAAAAATCAAGAAGACTGCAAACACACCATATTAAAGTACAGGACTTAATCAATAACAATGACACAATTATACAAAACAGACAAATCCTTGCCAATGAATTCATCCAGTTGGTGCTGCATCAAACCTTCAGAAAAGAATTGCATTCCTGCATTGAGGAAAAACACAAGCATTCATGTGACCACCATATGGGAGATTTCTCAACAACAACAAAAACACTACCTGCCTTCACTTCCATGAACACCAAATCATAATGGCCAAAATTACAATGTAAAACAAGTTAAACACAATGGTGACAGTCAGCAATTTCAATCGGTTCCAATTACATGAAGAATCACATGGGGGCAAAAGAAGAAATTGATAAGAATGGAGATGTCCACCTTCTGACTGGTCAAGCTTGCTGAGCTTTGAAGGACTTTGAAGAGGAATTTCTCGAGAAAGATCATTCAATGGAAGGCTTGGAAAATACTGAAAGCTACGCTTATGTTTCCCTGATCCCTTTGCTGGTATTAGTTTCACCTGCCATGGGTGTGTCAGTTAGATAGTTGGTGATGCAATGGCTACAAAACTGACAACTATTGACTCCATCATGACAGGGATACCTGAATTGTCTTCAAGCATTCTCAAACCCTAATAAATTGTTGCTCCATTCCTCTGGCATTAAGTTCAGAATTGGTTGTTACACGTTTTATGAGCTTGTTGTGCAAAAGTTGATTGCATGCTGTTCAGGTCTATCAACCAAAAACTACCTGAGAAATCAGCAAGATAGAGCCTGACTGACTTCTCCACTTAAGGTTTAAGACTTACAGCATAACAGTTATCAGATATGCACAGCTTGAAAACAAAAGGCTGCTATTTGATGCAGAAGACAGGAAGCAACTTCAAGTGAAAGAGGCATTACTGTAGCTCACAATACCAGTGATTGATTGTGTCAGAACAGGAAGATAAGCACACCTTTTTAGAGGATGCCATAGCAATCTTTAGAGGCTCGGATTGCATGAAAGACAAGTTGGTTGTCGACAGTTTTGACTGCTTGTTCATGGCATCTCCTCCCAGTGTATTTGGCACTGCATTAAGATAGTCTTCATTGCTTGTCTCCTTAGCTTGTGCTGCAGCCCATTCACGGCGTAATCGGTCCATGTAATGCTCTTTTGCTTTCTCCACCCGCAATGATCCACCTTTCCATTTACATCCATTGTACTGAAACGCCCACCAGTAAATCACGATATCAAGATCCCTGCCCTCGCCTTTCAAGGACGATTTTAGGTTCGCATCCAACCTTGTTTCAATTCCCAGTGGGTTCACACGCACACGCAGACACAAACACACACAAAAACAGACACACAGGAAAGAGCTCGAACGCTTTGCATGGCTCTGATCTTGAGCTAATAACGAAGGGATCTGCCACAAGGAAAGGAGCAGGAGAAAAATTCAGGTTAAATCTGGACCTACCGCACTGAAGAGTTTGCGAAGGCTAGCCTGGGAAGAAGCTTCGAACTCCACGTAAGCAAAGCCACGATGAGCGCCAGCAACAGCAGCAGAATCAACGCCGGCCTTGCTCGGAATCATCTCAATACGGTGCACAGATCCTAGAGGTGCAAAACGCTGCTCCAAATCACTGATGCTCACCGAAGGTCCCAATCCTCCTACAAAAAGCCTCAACTTCACTTCCCCAACCTCCTCTTTCTCCTCTGTCTTCCTCTCCTGCTCTCCAGCCGTCTTCTCTTCCGCCATCCTCCTCCTCTTCGCCTCCTCGACGCTTGCCGCATCCACAACGTTCGTCGTCATCACCTTCACCGGCTCACCCATCTCTCTCACTCTCTCGCAAAACCCTTTCTCGTTCTACGAAAGCTTCAATGGTGAGTCACACTATAACCCAGGTTTAGGGTTTAGGGTTCTACGAAAGCTTCAATGGTGGTTCACCCTATAACCCTATAAACCCTAAACCCTAAACCCTAAAATATACCCCCAAAAATAAAAATGTAACAATGCTTTTACATCAATGGTGATTCTTTACAATGGACACAAGTGATCTAACATACCCAATATTTTTACATCTTCTTTTTTGTGAAATGCTTCTTCACAACTTAACTAGGAAATGCAATTTTTGCAAAAGACCACTATGCTTCAAGCAATGGCATTGGCATTGGGCTTTTTCATCATGTTAATTTTTGCATCAATTCTCATTCCATATAGGAAACTTGACACAATGAAGCTTCGGACATTTTTCATTTGGCTTTTAATGTTGGGATGATAGATGCAACATTGTATGTGCAAGGTTGTAACGCGTAATAGTGCAAGGTTTTGGGTGTTTCCCCATTTCTTGGTAGTGGTAGTAGATGTAGCCAAGTTATTGTAGGAAACTCGTTGAAAGTGTTTTGAATCATGTATAGTTTTTTCTTTGCTAAGTAAAGGTTTTTCTTTAGTAATGGCTCCTATGAATCCAATTATCCAAAATATGTGATTGAACTTTGAAGTTGTCACTTCATGTTATATAGATTTGTTTTCTCTCTAAATTTGTTTACCAAGTTCCAATTTTGTTTTGATTGTGGAACTTTCAAATCTATTTCTTTGATGACTATTTTTTTGGCATCCATGTATTGGATGTGGTCAATTTTCTTGGCACTCATAGTTCCAACTTTTAAGAGACCAATTGATTGTCAATATAAAACATACTTGCATTTTTTAAATGAAATCCCTTGTTATGGGTTTGATTGCATTTGAAACGACATGAACATGCATAACTAAAATATATTTATCTTTATTCATATTTTTCATATTCAAGGGTATGTAATGTGGCCTTTGGCATTGGTCCAAATGTAAATATGATTATGTAAATGTTCTAAGTGTGAATAGGCACTAACAATAACGTTCAATTGTGAAATTTTTTTACAAAAATCTTACCTAACCAATATTACTCAAAATTCA
>Ga0209208_10006745_pt1 | contig 15785 bp, 17 predicted proteins | sample S1TSphfallax_3_FD_187694 | JGI IMG/M metagenome (GOLD analysis project Ga0209208, IMG submission 187694) | Host-associated microbial communities from peat moss isolated from Minnesota, USA - S1T2_Fd - Sphagnum fallax MG (SPAdes) (version 2) | ecosystem: Host-associated > Plants > Peat moss >...
TTGAGAGTGCAAACCGGGTCAGCGGAATTCCTCATCGCGTTTGCGATAAGGCGTCAAAGGAGGCGACATGAGCCTTGTTTCAGGTTTGTCCCCTCTTTGAATCCGTGCTGACCTCTGCTACTGATGTCATGGCCCTACTTGCGAATGGGCCGCTTTACCAATGTCGGAGATCCTCCCTGCATCTCCGCTTCCGCCTTGTAAGCAAGGAGGGTGTAGATCACTCCGTTCTTCGATTGAAATGCTTTGATCAGAGCCTCGCCTTCGCTAGCCACTTCCGCACCGAGTTCAGGCTTCTCCACAGACGATCCTTCCTTAGCGAGAAAATATCGAGCGACCTCCTCGGTCTGCTGGCGGGGCCGGCGCGCGCGCCTTGGCTCCGATGCCTGGGCTGGTTGTGCGATCTCTGCGACCTTCGCAAATGCGGCATCCATCATTGGCCTCCCTTGTCTGGAACGGCGTCGCTGTCCATAGTGGCATCCGGGGCGTTCAGGATGCGGTCGCGGCGCTCGCCATCGATCGGTCGTTCGCTATATTCCGCGATCCAGAGCCCATCCGGGTTCACATCCGAACGCTTGTCGGCGATGAGGCGAACGCGGTACTCGTTCACGAAGTGATCGGTCGTCTCGTTTCCGTTCGAGAGATGGTGAACGTCCTTCACGCCGTAGACGAGGTACGTGAGCGGCTCGCCCGAAACCGCATCGATCTCCCGCAGATGAAAGACTGACTGGATCTGCCCATCGTCGATCTTGCCGCGCGTGTCGTCGTCCCCCATCGCTTTGAGCGTGTACGCACGCAGGTTGCGCGTCATCATGTTCAGACTGCTCGCCCAGTGGTCGTCCACGTCGGCCGGCGAGTAGTTGAGGTAACTGGTGAGGAAGCGCTTCACGAACGCCTCGTCCAGGAACTCATCGGTCCCGCCGGTGGCGAGATCCGATACAGCGCCCTTTGCAGGCTTGCCGAGCACAGAGGCATCGCCGTTGGGACCGATACGAATCACTGTCGGCGGCTGCATACGCACGAAGATGGCGAACCCTATGGCCACGAGCGCGACCGGAATGGTCAGAAAGGCAAGAAGCCAGGCGCGGTTCGCGTTTGCCCGGAGCGCTCCATCCATTTCGTAATACTTCGGCGTCCCTGCGGCTGTTTCGTCTGCTTGAACGGTGCTGGTATTCATGTGTCCCTCCTAATCCTGATTCTTGGCTGCGCCCGCCACACTGCGAGCGGCAATCCGGGCGGCGTGATACGCGCTCCATGTGCCCAGGTTGTAGCGGTGAACACTCGGTCCTCTCCTTGATTGCGCCGACGATCTTGATCCTGCGCTGGGTCTGGCAGTCGCGACCGAAGGCTGACTCTGCGGAGAGCTTGAGCCTTCAGTTGAAGCGGCGATCGCTCCGCCATCCTCTTCACTGGAGTTGTCGGCGCCTATCGAGTCGCTGCCCATGACATCACTCATCGAGTTGCGAATCTGATCCGCATGGCCTTCCAGGGTCGGAGTGCCATCCTGGATCCCAGCTCCGCTGCTTCCTGAATAGGCGGCGATGGGAGCTTGTTGCGGCGGCGCCGGCTGGTTTCCGCCTGCCGACGCGGTGAGCGCTCGCGCGGAGCCCGCAGTCGCTGCACCGGAAGAAGTTCCCGCTGCCGGCCCGCCTGACGAGCCAGTTCCTGCCGACGCTACGCCTGCGATGGCGCCCTCAATGCCGGCCGCGCCAACCGTCAGCGCTGTAACCGCCGTGCCGATCATTGCCGACGCAGTGCTTCCCACGTCGCCGCTGACGATCCGCTTGGCAATGAAAGGAATCACAGCGATGGCGAGCGAATAGACGATGCTGACAATCCCGATCAGGAACGAGCCTTCGAGGTTTCCCAACCCGCCAAGGAAATCATTCTGGTTGAGCATCTGCCCAACCTGGCCCATTTGAACGGCGCTCAAGAGTGCGCCGAAGCCTCCATACAGGATCGGCCACGCATTCCAGACAAAGACGTTTTCGACATAAGATTTGGCGATCCGATTTGCTCCTCCTAGTGGCATGAGAGCGATGACAATCGGGCCGAAGATGTAAAGCACGCTCCCGTAGAAGATATAGAAGAACCCAAAGACGACGATGACGATGGGATATAGAAGATAGGCTACGAGGATCAAGAGACCATCAATTAGCCCAGCAACAGAGCCGGTGATCAGACCCCACATTTGCTGGAATCCGGCCTGGCTATATTGATTTTGTATATCGCTCTTCCAGTTGTCGAATAAGCTTCCGGCTCCCGAGGCGTTACTCACCCAATTGCCCGCATTTACGAATCCCTGGTTGATCGCCGAAAACACCGCTCCATAGTTCATAACGATCAGCGCGGTGACGACATACTTGATCAGTCCAGTGCCCAATCCACGGACATCACCGCCGTGCAGAGCCGACTGGTACACCTGCCACAGGAAGCCGACGAGTAAGACCACATAAGCCACGTTCTGCATACCCGATGTAATGCCGGTCGAGTCGATGCCTGAAACAGCCTGCGTCAAGAATCGTTCGAACAGGTTCAGCTGCGTTCCTTGAAAGAACGCGAGCATTGCTACGGGATGTAAATGGGCGAAGAGCATACTTGTCACCTATTGGTCAGCACTCCGTTGATCAGGCCGTTGTTGTTCGTGTTGTCCGTGGTCGCAAGCTTTGAGGTCTTGCTCTGGTTGGCAAGATCGATGCCACGGGTGCGCATCAACTCGGCGAGGGCCGCCTGCGTGTAAGCATTTGCGCGCACGACCCACACGTCGGCCTCGGCTTCGAGGATCGGTGCGCTGCCGGGCGCGGCCTGCGTGATCTGCTGACCCATCTGATCGGCCTCGCTCAACTCGAGGTCTGCAAGCGCATCGATCTCGATCGCCCGTTTCATGGCGTCCTGGGCCTGGGCGTCTGTCATGTCGGTCATCGAGCGCACCGCAGGCGAGGCCGAGTTCTGCGCCATGACAACGCCATAGACACTCTGAAACTGTGAAGACACGTTCGGTACATTGCCCGCGTTCCGGGAGAGAAGGACCGATTCGAGACTCTGCGACTGCGGCAGCGTCGCGCTCGATACGTTCACCGTGCGGAACATGCTGCTCACCTGAGAAAACTTGCCCTCGAACTGCATCACGGAACTCTTGGCCTGGTTGATCGCGTTGAGCGGATACATCACCTGCTGCTCGTACTTCATCGTCGTCTGCTCGGCCTGATTGATGTCTTTGAGAGGTGCCGCCATGTACTTGTTCATGAACGACTGCATCTTCGAGAGCGCGGCCAGGATCTCTGCGGTATCGAGACCAAACTGTCCGTGAGCGCGCGAGGGAAGAATCGCGAGCACGACGATGGCGGCGACGACGACCTTCAGCAGACCGGGCCGATACCAGGGCTGCGCATCTTGCTGCTGATCCTGCAGCGGCTCTTCAGCAGCGATTGCTGACTGTGACAACTCGGCAGTGAGGCAGCGCTTGCGCTGCCAGAAGAATGATCTGCGCCGTTTGTTCGTGTTCTTCATTTGATCTGTCATGAGAGACTCCTTTAGTGCGACGTCAGTGCCCCTGTGATAAGGCGGTTGATCCCGCCAGCCGCCGATGTTCTGCGTTTAACCAGCACGTTATCGTGCGCGATGCGGCCAGCCTCCTGCCGCAGTTCGGCGGCAAGCATCTTCTGCATGTAGGCCTGGCAGCGGAGGTTCGCGACCTGGGTATGCGCGGTCAGGTAGGGATTCGAGCCTGGGGTGCTGACAGCCACTTGATTTTCGATCTGGTTCGCCGTATCGAGGATGGCGTCCGAGCCCTGATCGGCGATGAGCGTCGTCTTGAGATTTTCCTGGCCGAGCGCATCGTCGATGTCCATCATCACGCGGTCCTGCGGTGAGGCCATGTTGGGCCGCGGCACCACCCCGAAGGTCGTGCTGAATCCCGTCTGCAACGCGGGAATTTGCGTCGATAGCCGGCTATGCAGGATGCTCTCGAACTGCTGTGGGCCTGCCAAGGTCGCGCTTGAGAACCTGGTGTTGAATATCTGGTTCATCTGGCCGCGAAAGCTGGAGATCGAATTCGACACAAAGCCCCGCGCCTGGTTTATCGCGGCCAACGGCCACATCGTCGTCTGATAGAGCTTCTGCACCGACTGCGTGATCTGGTTGATCGCTTTCAGCGAACTCCCCATGTCTTCCTGGATGTCCATGAAGATGCCCTGAAAGATGTCGCCAAACTGCCCATGCGCCGCAAGCGGTGTCACGAGCGCGGCACACAGGACAAAGGCCGCAGCCAGAGCTCTCTTCCTCCGTGGAGAGCCCGAATCGGTTTGCTTATCGAGTGCCTCGCTAGGGTCGCAAGGAGCGCCGTTCAGCAGCAGTGTTTGGGACGAGACGTTGGTCTTCGTATTCATTGAGCAAGCACCTCCTGAACTTGTCCTGACAGCTCCTCGGGCAGCGGCTGAATCTCCGCCAGTCCGCGAGGGAATCGCTCCGCGAGCCGCTCGTAGGCCTCAAGCTGAGTGAGTTCTTCATGCTGTCTGATCCACCACTTACGGAAGATCCGCTCGCGCGCATAGGTGGTCGTGATCCAGTAGTCGACCGCGCTTGGAACGATCCTGATCGCATGGGTCGATTCCGCCTTTTCCCCGATCGCGATGAGGAACTCGGCGCTGTGACCCTTCTTCGGGTGGGCAAAGGTCTTGATCTGGTTGAGCGCGGTCTCGTTCAGGTGAACGTGTTCCCTAAGCGCCGTCATGTCGCCGGGCTGTTTCCCGATGATCTTCGTGGTGGCGTTCTTGACGATGCCGGCGCCATGCTCATTGGGCCGGTCGGGGGTGCCTACAAAGTCCTCCGGCGTCTGGCTGATGCCCCAAACGCTGGCATTTCGCTTGCGGGCGGTCCGGAAGAGCTGGACAACGACACTGGCGAGGATCGGCGACTCAAGAAGCGCCCAGCACTCATCGAGCAGGACAATGCTCGGCTGACCCGTGAAGCCCGATGCTCGATAAGTGGCGGTATGAGCGATCAACAGGCTCATGGCACGCTCCAGACGGGGATCGTCCTTCAGTTTCTCGACATTGAAGTAGAGCCAGGGATTGTTGAGCTGAACCGTAGTCGGCCGGTCGAAGAGCCGCGCATACGGCCCTTCATCCACCCAGGCGCGCAACTTGGTCGATGCCATCTGAGCCATCGCATTGATCTTCTGATTGCGGTCCCGATCCTGCCAGTGAGCTAGCTCTGCTGCCAGGTCGCCGAAGAGAGGGATCGGATTCGATGTCTTCGCGCTGCAACGCTTGTAAGTAGAGGCAATCGCTTCGAGAAGCACACTGTCGAGCAGGTCGATGTCGAGATCGGGCGGAGTATTCTCTCCCAGCATGTGCCGGGTCAGGTTCTTCAGAAATGAAATCTGATCGTTCGAAGGCTTGCTCTCTCCTCGCGGCAGGTCCCAGGGGTTGATCGTCTGCTCCGAGTCGAGCGACATCTCGATCATCTCGCCGCCCATCAACTCGACCAGCGGTTGATAGGAGTCGCCCCGTTCGAGAATCGAAATAAGCGGATTCGCGCGGGCCGCCATTAGCAGCATCTGCTGCGCGGCAAGCGTCTTTCCTCCGCCGCTCTTGGCCATCAGCAACCCGTTCGCATCCGAAAGATCGGGATCGAACATGGAGAACGGGATCAACTGACGGAAGGGCGTCTCAAACAGGATGAGCGGGCTCCTCCGTGTCCCGGTCCACGGCATCTCGACCGGCACGAGGTCGGCAACATTCGACGTGAGCATATCCTGGTCCCGCTTGTCCGCCTCTGCCATGCCAGGCAAAGTACCGAGAAAGATCCGCCGTTTGGCGATGGTCTCGGCCACCGCCTTCGCGCCATTCATATGCGTGAAGGCGTTCAGCACTTCCTGCGTCCGATTCGCGAGTTCGCGCTCGGACCGTTCGAGATCGCGAAGCGTAATCGCCAGTTGAGACGTCCGGACGACAACGCAGAGGCTGAGCTTCGCAGTCTTGAGCGAGGAAGAGATGATGTCGCGCTGGACCTGGATCAACTGCGCCTGAGCCACTTCTGCTTCGGGATTGGACTTGAAGTTCCCGTTCGCATCCTTCTGCGCGGCCGTCATCTTCTGCAATCGCTTCTTGTAGCTCTTGAGCACCTTCACCTGGTCGGGAATCACGACTTGCCCGCTAATCACGATGGGGAAACCGAGAGTCGAGAAATTCTGCAGCATCCCTGGAAAGGTGGCATCCGGCAGTTCCTTGAGACTCACAACCGAGTACAGATACCCATCAAGGTTGAGGTAATTCTCTGTCTCATTGAGAATGCTCGCCTCGGTCGCCTGCTCCCGCGCGCTGCGGTACTCGATCATCTCCTCGCCGGGCACATACGCCCGCCGGTCCCGCCGGATGGGGTGCTGCGAGTGTTTCAATTCCTCGAAGAGATCCTGTGTCGTGAGCCTCCGGGGGCCGAGGCCAGCCGCCTCCATCGACCCCTCGATGCCCCGGAGAATGGATTCAAACTCGGCCAAGTAGGTCTCATGCTCCTTGCGCGTCCTCTCAATGGCCTTCTTCTGGCTCACAGTGAATCCACCAATGCTGCGATTCTGCTGCGCGGAGTGATAGAGCTTGGCATGCGTGCGCGGGTCCCAGATGAAGTAAACGTGCAACCGATTCTCGAAATAGAAGCCGGTGCTCTCCTTCTGCCGCCACATACTGAGCCGGTGGGTATCGAGCGCCATCACCTCCGACTGCTCAGTGCGCTGTTCGCGAATGTAGCTGTCGAGCAGGTCGCCCAGGTGCTCGGAGATTTCATAGCGGAACTGGATGCGCATGCTCACGTCAGGAACGCTGCGGAACAGTGCTTCGAGCATCGCTTTGGTCTGATTGCGGTCGTCGTCTGTGGCAAAGTAAGCAAGGACGCCTCTCAACTCATAGCCCGCAACAAAGGCTCCGCTTGTGCGAACCATGATGTTGTCGCCCATTGGTAGATCCCTGAGCGGCAGCAGCTCGCAAACTGCGGGCGCCTTCAGCTTCCGTTCGTGTTCCGCATTCGTCATTGGCATAGCTCTTGTCTCCGCGCTGACTCTCGACCCTCAAGTTGCAAACCCTCTTTAGCGATCTTGACCAATGGAGCGACATGCTCATGGAATCTAGCCGCGAATATCACACTCGCAAAAACTGCTCGCGCTGCTTCGACATCCAACTGCATGGCGAACGACCCGTTTGGTTCCATCTTGATCGAGGCCTGCATCGGACTACTCCTCCTCGTCGACCACGTAAGCATGCGTCAGTTCCGAATCTCGCTCAAGTGCGCACCAGGCCTTCGGAGCTAACAACGATCGGACCAGATCCGTAAGATAGCCGCGCGGCCTGCCGTACTTGAACAGAATCAGGAACGGCACCGCCAGCGCCGGCACCACGAACTCCATGAAGACGTTGAGGGGCATCCCGAGCACATGCGCGTTGCCGCTCACAAAGTGAGCTGTCAGATTCATCAGCGCGGCGAGCGCGAGCACAAGAATCAGGTCCTCAAACTCCAGGCCAAGGAACGTCACCTTGGTATGGAGATTGCGATGAACCGGCGTGAGATCGAGACTCATGGTTCTACCCTCCGACTCCGTGAGCTTGTGTCACCATCGACTCGGCCAGGCGCATGATGCCCGAAACCGACAGCGCGGCAATCGCCGCTATGAACTTCCTGATCCAGGCCGAACCTGGATAGATTTCCGAAACCACACCGCCCATGTGCAACGCCATCGGCACAAGCTGGGTCAAGGCGAACATGGGCAGGATGACGTTGGCCGTCCAGTTTGTCAGGCTCATCGTTGCCATCCAGAAGACATCGGCGTTTGTCGCTCCGGTGTGCTGGACGAAGCCTTCGAGCGCCCGCAACATCCCCGAACACATCAATGAGGCGAAGCCTCCATACAGCAGCTGCTCGAATGGGGCGCCTTTGCTGTAGCGATACACTGCCCCCGCAAAGAACAGCCCAGCCATTGTGGGCATCATGGTGTTGCCAGCCCAGGAAGCAAGGTTCGTGATGGCGCCGTCGAGACTCATACCTTCTCCTTATGCAGCCATTGCCTTGAAGAGTGCGAGAAGACCGCTCACACTCAGAAAAGAGATCGCAGCGAAGACCAGCCTGGTCCAGGGTCTGTGCCGGACAAAATTGATGACGGCCCCGACACAGGCAAGTCCCGCCGCGGCCGGCATGATCTGCCCGGCAATGTAGTTCCAGAGCGAGGCCAGCATGTCGGTCATTGCGTACTCTCCTCCGGAGTTCCAGCCCTGCATCAGTTGCATCGTGGCCGATAGAGACATCAGAAAGAGCGCGGCCACGATAGAGCCGAGCGGATTCTCGCCGGCCGCGCCATCGAGCGTTGCCTTCAGGACGAAATAGGCTGCAATCACCGGTACCAGCTTTGCCACGACGATCTGGTTGACGAAGTTCTTGAAGACTGTCTCCATGCTCGCCAGCCAACTCGTCCCAACCGAGCCGCTGCCCGGTGGAATGTTGATGCCCTGTGCCGCAACCCAGGACAGAAGCTGTGGAAGAGTCAAGAACACTACGGTCCACAACACCCACTTCCCAGTCCGTCCGTTGACATGAAAGTTGATCCCGCCTTCGTGCCGCAGGCTCACTCCCGCGGCGGCCAGCGTGCAGAACGCCGCTGGCACCGCGAGATCGAGGAGCAACTGGAGAAGGTCGAGAAGGAATTGCGGCGTTTGCATCGCTCAGCGCTCCTTACTGAATGCCCTGCGCTTGCGTGATGAAGCCCTCTGCCATGCGTCCAAGCCCGGAGATCACCATCAGAGCAACACCAGTGACGCCCCAGCCCATATAGCCGCGGCCGCTCTTGAAGTGCCATCCGGCTACGCCCAGGCAGGCGACCGCGATGACCGGAGCGATGACGTTGCAGCCCCAGTTGACGATGTTGAGGACGGTGCCTTCGACCGTCGTCGCCTGCTGGCCCTGAACGGCCTGGCCGAACTGGGGAGACGTTCCCAGGTTCTGGCCTCTCGCAATGGACGGTGTGAGGAGATGGCCGAGCAGAATGAGGCCAAGCGTGAACTGGACGGCGATGCGGACCCAGTGGACCTGGTCCGGACGATTGATGGTGTTTGCGGATGTCGAAGCGGACACTGTGGAGCGCCGCCAGGTGGCCGGTGCGGTTCTCATAGGTTTCTCTCCTGGACCCGGCTGCTCTCAAGGCATCCGCGTCGAGCAAGAGAATGGGTCGAAACCAGGACTCGGTCAAATTGCGTATAGAGACCCTAACGGGAAACCGCCCTATCTTCAATCGTCCCTATGGTTTTGGCGGATACAGAGGCGCAGGCCGGGCCTTAGCCATGACAGCCATGTAGCTGAACTTCAACAAATCGGGCTAGAATCTCACTCGGAGGGGCCGGTGACGCAATCTGTCGCCAGGTCAGAGCCAGTGGTATGGCAACCGCATCCCAGTTGAATCTTTACCAATGCGACCAGTGCGGCACCGCGAATATCGTGGCTGCTCCAGTTCTATACGAACAGGGAACGCGAACATACACGGGCACGTTCTATTCAGGCACGAGTCAGTCTCATTCTGCCCTCGCCGCTGCGCCACCAGATCCTCACGGGTACGGTCGCCCTGTTCTGTTTTGGGGGATACCGATATGCTTTACGTTCTTTTGGGGCTTGGCTGGCCTTGGAAGAATTCTTGGGCATCCGGAGTCAGCAGCAAGGCTTGGAAACGCGGTTCTCGCTTTGTTGCTTCTTGGCGCGGCCAGTTTTGCAGGTATGCTTATCAACTTTCGCCGAATTGCCCGTTATAACCGAGAGGTCTATCCCCAGCTTCGTTGGAAGTGGGAACACACTTACATCTGCAGGCGCTGCGGGAAGCTCCGCCTTATACCCTCCTAGCTGAAAGAGCCATCCGATTGATGCTGAGGAGGACGAATCCTTCGCAGAAACAGCTACCTTGCGGATCGATTTTCCAGATCAAGCCTTACCGGCGCAGATACGGAGATCCAGCCGCTGGGATCGATGATTACCCAAACCGCACTTTGGGGCATCGGAATCGATCTTTCCTCATCTGACGAATTGGGCCCTCGGGAGCGAAGATGACTCCAACCGCACTCTGGGTCACTGGGACCAGAAATTGCTCAATCCGCGAATTCGGTCAGCCAGACCGATCTTTGCCCGACCGCACTTTGGGTCATCGGGATCGATCTTTCCTCATATCCGAATTGAGCCATCGGGAACGAAGATGCCTTAGCCCGCACACTAGGCCACTGGGACCACAAATGGCTCAAATCGCGAATTGGGTCAGCCGGACTAATCTTTGCCCATGTCTGCTTGCACGAGTAGGAATGGCCCGTACTTACAGCAGCATGGTTACGATCGCCAAGAATACTCCGAACTGGGCATGTATCACGTAGGATCGCTTTACAGAAGAACGCCCTGGCGGGCCAGCCAGGGCGAGAGGGAGAGACAGATTTTGAAGGTCGATCTATTGAGGCTTGGGGGCCACCTTGTGAAGCTCGGCGGGGGTCTCTTCATGCTTGGTGAAGACCACGTAGATCTTCGTGTCCGCGGGCACCGAGACGACGACGCGGCTGTTCGCATTGAGGCTCATGACTTCGGAATCACCAGCTGTGCCGATGTTCTCGGCAAGCCGCTCCCGGAGCATATCGTCCTCGGAGAATGCACCGCTCGAATTGTTGCCTGCCACTTCGGCAAGAACCGAACCAATCCCTGAAACGGCGCGCACCATGAAGTTCTTGCCTGTGTTCTTCCCGTAGACATTCCCTTTGATCGGCCCCAGATCCAGCCCGGTGCCAATCGCATCGATCTTTTCCCGCGCGCCATCGAGAAGTTCGATCTCGTCGAACTTCACGCTGACAAGTCCGCTCCGATCGGCCTGCTGGAGTTGGCCATACACGCGCGCGCCGGCGGGAACGATGATTCTGTCCCCGACAGCATAGGTGTACTCGACCACTGCTACCACGGGGGCCTGCACAGCACTCGATATCTGCGTCTCAAGCTTGGCTTGAATACGCGTTCCCGGCGTCAGTTCCAATGTTGCTGCCCCGTCACCATCGGAATGGACCTTCGACGAGGAACTGGCCGGGTTCTGTGTCACACTCCTGACGAAGATGATGGAAGTTTCCTTCAGGCTGTTCTGCTGCGCCTGCGGGGTTTCTGTAGTAGGAGATCCGCCGTATGGCGCTGGTTCCTCCCATTTCTGCTGCGTATCCGCAAAAGAGGGAACACTTCCAAGCGACGCGACAGTGGCAGGCTTCGCAGCTACTGGCTTGAGGTGGGCCCGATCGTTCAGGGATCGTGTTCGCCGGATATCACCTGGTGCCAGCTGCCCACTGCTGTTGTCTGGCGCCGGTGTTCGCACAGTGTCCATCAGCGGCGTCACGCTGCCTTTGGGCGGCTTCGTCACCTCCTGCTTCGCTTGTCGAGACGCTTGCTTCAGGGGCGCTGGCTTCTTCGGAGATCTTCCGACCACGGCCGTGAACACAAAGAACAAAACCGCAACGGCCAGTCCGCCGCCGAGAAGGACAAGTTTTTGCCTGTCGATTATCTCCGGGCCCTTTGCATCAGCTCGTGTCGCAAACGTTGTCGCAGGCTCACGTCTTCCATTCACGACGGTTGATTCCCGCGGCTGGACCGGCTCCTGCGCGGATACGGGATCAGCGGATTCCTCGACGACGCTGGGCATGCTTCCGTTTCTGTTGGTGTCATTGACGCTCATGGCCTCTGTGCTCCTCTCTACTTGCCGTTGCCGGAGATTGGTGGGGTGAAGGGCAGACGAATCAGGATGGGACGGTCCACCTGGTCAGCCTGTGCGATCTGCAGAAACAGCTTTTCCGTCGACTCCTTGAAGTTGGGCCTGTCGAAGACAACGACACCGTCGGCCCGTTCTCCCGCCTCAAGCCTGGTTGCGCTCAACCGGTAGTCGCGGATCTCCAGTTGATCCGAGATGATGTCTTTGCCTTCCTTCTTTTTCTTCTTCGTGGCCTTGCGTCCGGTGATCTGGATCTGCGGCGGAACGATCTCGACGGGCTGATCCGAGTTGTTCAGGACGGAGTAAGCGATCACCGTCTCGTTGCTCCATTGCCGTATATCGCCGATAGATGTCTCGATCTGCTTGTCCTCCCACTTCGTCCACTTGGGAGCATTCACTTTCTGCTGCTGGCGGAACTCCTCATCGAGATTGGAAAGCGGCTCTGATCCCGATCCTGCGTCTCCACTCATTGCTTCACGCGCTGGGCCCCTGCCAGGAGCGGCGGGAGTGGCCGGAATCCCGGAGTCCGAGGAGATCAGAAAGCTCCGTGCCGATCGGTACTCGATCAGGAAGTCCACCGGCTGCGCTTGATTCGGAATGCCAGTGCCATCGCTGACCAACTCCAGCGTCACATGCTGACCAGATTTCGTCGCGATCAGGAGGTTCGACTGAGCAGCCTGTTTGGTGATCGGTTTGACGTAGACGTACTCGGGCTCACCCTCGTTATGCTCGGCTTTGAACTCGCCCGGACTGCCGAGAATGACCGATGTCACCTCCTCCGGCATCCGAATCGTCGACTCGAACTCCGGCCGCAAATGCAGAACGGTGATCTCTCTCGGGTTGATCGTGATCGTGGCAACGCGCGCTCCAACTTGTGTGTCCGTCGCGCTGAGGCGCAGTGGAATCAGGAATGCGATGGGGATAAACCAGCAAAGCTTCATGGTGTTGACCTCCGCGGCGACCTCATCGCCGCATGTTTGCGAATCATGAACTGCCGCCGGACCGCCAGCACGTAGGCCACAACGTCCGGGTTGTGATAGTTCAATTGCTCCCGGGCGATCCCACGGTCACCTGCGTAGTAAGCTGCGGCGACCAGGCGCAGATCCCCGTGGAACTCCCACATGAGCGCCGTCACGTATCGAGTGCCCGCGGCAATGTTCTGTTCCTCGTCGAAGGGCCTGAAGGCGCCATAACGACGCGCTGTCGCTGGCATGAGCTGCATTAGCCCCATCGCTCCTTTGCCCGACAGTGCTCGCGGATTCCACCGCGACTCAACGTCGATCAGTGCGGCGACCAACTCGGCCGAGACACGGTAGTGCGCCGCATACCGCCTCACAAATTGCTCCGCCGACGCGGGATCGACTTGGGCCGAGGCAAACCGGGGAAACATGAGCAGCAGGATGGGCAGCCAAAGCTTCATGATGTCGGCCCCCCAGGAAGCGTCAGACTCTGCGCGAACCTGGCGCCGTCGTCGAGCAGGCTCTTGAATCCCTCGCGCAACAGGAGATGCCTGCGATCTTTCTCAGTTTTAGCCAGGAACGGTAGGAGCACATCGCGGTGCTCCTCGGTTACGTGGTCGGCCCCGAGCAGTTGAAGTGCGTTCGCGAAATCGATCATCTCTGAGACCGACGGCGGCTTTTCGAGGGAGTAGTTGCGGAACGAGAGCGCGATCCCCGCCATCTCCCGGTGGAACTTCTCATCGGCCTTCGGAGTGCGGCTGGCGATGATCTCCGCCTCGCGCTCCGGCGTCGGATGCTCCACGCGGACATAGAGGCTGCGCCTCCGAATGGGATCGCCAAGCCTGCGCTCCTCGTTGCTGGTGAGCACAACAAAAGGGATGCTCTTCGCCGCGACAGTGCCGAACTCTGGAATCGAGAGCTGCCAGGCCGAAAGGATTTCTAGCAGCATCGCCTCAAATCCGTCGTCCACCTTGTCCAACTCGTCAATCAGCAGCACGCACGGCCGGTCGCATTCGAGCGCCCGCATCAGGGGACCGGGCCGAAAGAAATCCCGCCCCTTGAGGTTCGCCTGCACCGTCTGCCAGTTCTCGTGCTGGCCCTTCGAGAACTCCATGTAGAGCCGCTGCAGCCCCTCATCGAAGCGCCCGATCGCTTTGTCCTCGCTGACGCCGCGGTAGCACTGGAGGCGCTCGACGTGAGTATTGCCCGCAGCAGCTACCGATAGGGCCAACTGGGTCTTCCCGGAGCCTGCCGGACCTTCGAGCAGCAAAGGCTTCTGAAGCTTCGCGGCCAAAAAGACAACCTGGGTCATCACTGGGTCGATGAAGTAGCCCGTAGCGGCGAGCTTACGGGCAAGTTCCTCAAGTGAATCAAACATCCCTGTCCTCCCCCCAGTCGGCGGACATAGAAGGCGTTGTCCACTTACGAGCAGGCTTTTGTTGATACAGGAGCCGGTGAAGGCCGTCGTGGACGTGAACCCGTAGGGCCGCGGTTGAACCGGTCAGCAATACGAGGGGCATGAACATGGTGAAGAAGTGTTCAAAGACGGCAATATTCGCGCAGGCGAGCAGGCCTGCTATCCAAAATTTCGTAGTCCAGGCTTCCATGTTCCCTCCTGCAAGCGCGGAGCCAGCATGAGGCGAATGCGGAACTCGGTCAAATCCGTGGTCATCGGTGGTTCTCGGCGTCAACTACTTCTTACCCGCGCGCTCTCAAGCTCACCCTCTGAACCCTCCCATTTCGGTTGAAGACTGGATCTCCGGCCCCGCCATACGACGAAGGGAAGCGGCTTGGCTCCTTTTGGAAGTTTGACCGAGTTTTGGACCTGCTCTACATATATCCACGCACGACCGACGTTGACGTATCCAGGCGTACGGGACCGTCCGGCGTTGGACGGGGTCCGTTCTTTTCGAGAGATCGGCGGATCAATCAAGACGGTTTTTCGCCTCGGAGAGCAACCAACCCGCAGTGGGGAAAGGACTACCTTATGCACGTATTTGAGCGCAAGCAGAAGGATGGGCCTGAAAAAATCGGCGCACTGTTGTCAAATGGAAGTATTGGAAGGCGGCTCCTGAACGTTGGGGAGGCTGCCCAGTATCTGGGCGTAAGCGTGGACACTCTCCACAAATGGGTCCAGTTCCGGCAGATTCCTCACGTCAAGGCCGGTCGTGCGTTGCGGTTCGATTTAGTGGCTCTCAACCGCTATATCGACGAACACACAATCGGAACCATTGACTAAGGGAGACGTCAGATGTCTGTCACAAGGATAGAAGAGGGCCTGTATAAGGTCCGCTGGAGAGAGGGAGGTCGTGCCCGAAGCGTACTTGTCCACGGCTCGGCCAACCTTGCAAAGACGATTGAGCGAAAAAAGCTCACACTTCGAGCTGAAAACCGGCACCTCGATGTGAAAAAGGAAATCAACTACCGGATGGACGACCTGATCGACCGCTACTGGGAACAGTACGGGGTAAAGAAAAAGTCGGCAGATCGAGAGAAGAGCATCGTCGAGGGAATTCGTTCCATGCTCGGCCGAATGTTCGTACGCGAGGTGGATGGAATGGCTGTGCAGGAGTGGTACGACAACCTGACGGATGTTCGCGAGTTGGCCGTAAACACTGCGGAGCGCCACTTTCATGTCATGCACCACATGATGAGGAAGGCATCCACCATCTGGGCGACGGTAACCGGCATCGACCGGAACCCAGCCGATCAGGTGGAAGTAGAGCATGTAGACGATGCACGGAAGCGCTACCTTTCCGAGGAGGAACTTCTCCGACTAAAGGTGGCCCTTGACGAGCGGATGTACCGGAGGGGCACGAAGGACATCAACAAGACGAATCTTCGTCTTCGTCTTTTGGTTCTGATTGCCGTCGCCACCGGTATGCGGCGCGGGGAGATCTTTCGTCTCGAGTGGGGGGACATCCTCTACGGCGAGGGATTGATCGCGGTGAGGGCAAGGCTCAAGAAAGGCAAAGTGCGCCTTGTGCCCATGCCGCCCGAACTCGCAGAGGAGATTCGGCGGTACCCGGCCGTCATGGGGCAGGATCGGATTTTGCCTCCCGATCCAGGGGCAACCAGCGGGC
>Ga0209208_10006746_pt1 | contig 15784 bp, 15 predicted proteins | sample S1TSphfallax_3_FD_187694 | JGI IMG/M metagenome (GOLD analysis project Ga0209208, IMG submission 187694) | Host-associated microbial communities from peat moss isolated from Minnesota, USA - S1T2_Fd - Sphagnum fallax MG (SPAdes) (version 2) | ecosystem: Host-associated > Plants > Peat moss >...
GGGGGGGGGGGGGGGGGGGGGGGAAGGTTTTTATATCCGCCTCTGGTGCAGTGGGAGAGGGATGCGATCCGACCGTCATTCCTTCCCTTCGGACAGTTGCGATGCTTTGTGGAGATTAGGTCCTGGTTTGTACACCTGACCGGTGCGAAAACCGTGGTGGTCCAACCCCCGTCATAGACTGACACCGATTGCCCACTGCTTCACCGGCCTCTCCCTCCCCCACCCCCCAAAACCCCCGTCACTGACTGACTAAAAGATGTAGTGAATTAATATATTAGATTACTAGCATTCGTCTCGAACATGGAGTCTTGGGGTACTTTATGAATGATGCACATTTCCTTTGTAGTTGAATGTGAAAATGAGTGGACACGAACATTTCCTTTGGAAGTTGTCTCCTTAACGTACACGCGACATGTGAGCCAATTGTTGGGATTGAGGTGATTTTGGTTCTATCATGCCATTATGGTTTGTGGTGATATTGTCAGATGGAAATGCAAATCCACATTATATTTGTCTAGTAGCTTTGGTTAGTGTGAGGATTCAATTGTGTCAAAAGTTATACACTCAAACTTGTACATGCATGGCATCAATTGTGGTTTGCAAATTATATATCTCAAGAAGCAGATTGAGGAAATCCAGGGCAAAGATGTCTTTCCTTGTTCACAATATTTTTTCATTAATCAAGGGATGGTTCTTAAAGATGACATAACCATGGATGACAACAATGTTTCATAAACTAGTTTCCTCGTTGTCATGCTGACTAAAGTACATATGATCATGATGTGGATTATGTGATTTAGACACATATGAGTTGATTTCTCTAGGCAACATAAAATTGACAATTTTTTTGCTATGGTTAGTTTGAAGTTTAGATTGAGATTTTAAAAAGGTATGGTAGCAATGAAGATTTGTAGAATTCCATTGGCTTACGTAGCGATATGTGTCTCCAAACAAAGGAACCATCAACTTTAGATTCATCTCAATTAGAAATTGTTCCTATTTGATTCTTCCCATAATTATGTCCCGATTATTAATTGGAATTGTCTAGTGCATTTGTTGTATTCATATCCATGGTGATGTGAATTCTTGTTTGAATTCAAGATTACCTCTTTCTTATTCCTCTAACACAAAATTGAAATAGCTCATGTTTGGCATGTCTTATTTTTATTACCACTATTGTGGCTCCAAGTGAATTAATTAAACTTTGTTTTCAACATTGATTGATTTTAGGCATTTGTAATGGTTGTCCATTTGCCTTCTCCAACTTTTCGTACCTCTTCTCTATGAGTTGTCTATCCTTGAATAATCTTGCCTATTTTTGCACGTTTTGGAAATTTCAAGTGTGAGAAAATGAGAACAAGTATTATGTTTAGTTGCAAGTTGTGCAAACCCCACATAAATGATCCTTGGCTAAAAATCTTTGCTTAAGATTTGATTCCTAAAGTACTTTCATCTCACTTGTTCAAACATCTACATATTATCTTGAATGAATGATTGCAAATTAACTGAATGTACAATTGGAATGCAACATTAATATTGCATTAGGCAAAAAACATACATTATTTTGTAGGATTGTCAAATATAGGACTAGTATGGCTTCATTTTTTTAATGTTGTATTCTTATCAATTGATTTTTGCAACAAAACACCTTTAACTACATTTGATGTCACTACACCAATTTTTAGAGGTTCACTATATGCATCATTCCTTGTTCACCCTTAACTAATGGGCTAAGAGGAAGTTGATGCCAAAAACCATTACTATTAAACAATAGATGTGCATGATTTGTTCACATTCAAAATGTATACCATAAGAAGGTCAAAGCAAGATAAAGTAGACAAAAAAAAAAGATGTTTCCACTTCAATCCTATGCCACTCATATAACTACCATAATGTAACATCATTGAAAATATGTGTCAAGTAACATTAATTTTCTCTACTGAATTTATAAGAATGAATTTTGAATGAATTTAAAAATAGATAAAAAATACATTTGAAATCAATTGAAAAATACATGTTCAAACTTACTTTTTGGTTAGAAAGATTAACAAAATTGATATGCAATAAGTTAGGAAATGAAAATCAACATATGTTTTAACTGGTCATCCAAAAGAAAACCCCAATTTATTTTAGTAAGAACCTACTTAGCACCTATTTGAAACCAAAAGCTCACATTCAAAAGTAAATGTAAAAAGCTATTTTTATTTTGAAAAAACTACTTAAAACTCACTTTTACAATTTGAAATATGAAAATTCATGCACATTAATGTAAACATATGTTATTTTTAATCATTGAAATGAAAACATTCAATGTTCCACAATTTTATAACGTTTTGTTGAAATTTTAAATCTACTTCTTCAAGTTTTGACAAGGTAATCAAATTTGTTTTATCTTGCTTACACCCAAGATAAAAATATCAAGATTATGAGAAGGGTTACAATTGAAATTTGAGTCCAAAGTTTGGCAACAAGGTCTTTTGTGAATATTTTGAATCTCACCTTTTCACCCATAATTGAAATGTGTGTCTTTATAGAGGTCTTTGAAGCTTTAAACAAGGCACCTCACACAAGACAATTTCATTTCCCCACAAATTTTGTTGTTGGACATTATTAAACTTGGGTTCCTCGATGTTGCGCACTACCAATGACAATCTACCATTTTATTTTTATAATGTGCTTGAATGTGAGTATTTGGGGGATGGAGATATAGTTTTATTATTTATGTTGTCATGAAAATGCAATCACATTCGTGGCACATTGTAAATAGATTTTTCTAGGTTTAATTCAAATGTTATATTGGTTACATATGTTATTGTGAGAAGTCCACAAGATGAATTGTTCGGTTGTTGCATAACATTTGCATATGAATACAATAAGTGTTTTACATTTATGATGTTAGTTAATAATTGAATGGTGTCATTTGGTAATTTTTTTGTTGTTAGTATATTTGAATCATATATTGTGCAATGTATGTTTAATGTGGATGCATGTATTTTGATTAAGATAAAATGATTATTATGTATGAAAATGTGTTGAAAATAGTTGGTTAAGTATCTATGTATAATTCCTATGATTGCATATGTGTGTTGTTGGTATCCTAACAATTGTAATTTTTGAACATATAATATTTCCATTACGGCTGTTAAATGTTGATCATTCAACCATCCATTTGGATTGAGATGAATATTTTCATCATGTTTAGTTAATTAGAATTTTTCATGCTAATAATTGATGATATTGTTATCAATATTGTCATTGTCTAAATCACCAATCATAATTAAATGTTTGTTTTCTTCTTTGTGGGATTTCAATGGATTATTGTTTTGGATTTTTTTGTTATATTATGTTTTCAAATAGGTTATAACATTTATAAGGATCTTTTTTTGAAGTTAGCTTTGCACATGTCTTGCATAGTAATATTTTGTAAGATTATGAGTCCATTTATGGATCATAGACATGATAAGGTTATGTATATGTTGTGCATATTTAAACGCACATTGTCAAGTGGTTGTCAAAGGTCTATGATTAAGTTGTCAAATGTTTGTCCTTGTGCTTTGAAGTTTGTGAGACGAAAAGCTAGGGCAATTGGCAATTGATATCTATTGATTGTGAATGTTTTGGAAGTGTTTAATTCCAATATGTGATGGTGATATTGGAAATTCCTTGATATGGGTATTATCGGTATGACTTTTTTAGGGAGGCCTTCTAATTTTATGTTTTGTAATTTTGTGTTATTTTCAATGAAATTGTCAAAATTGATCAAGACACTTACGAGGGGATCCATTGTAATGTCTTTTTGTATCCATTCCGAATCTATGAGGGATATATTTTTTATGTATTTGGTGACATTATTTACAATTCCAAGTTTAATATATAATTTTTTAGTAATAATGATTTTCATTCCTTTATAAATTTAAAGGAAAGGTGCTAAACGTTGAGTTTTAGATGTGGACATTGTTTGTCTTATGATGTATTTGATATCATTACATAGTGGACCTCTTTGTATGTGTCAATTGCGACATTACTGTAACATTTTTGTTTTGATATTTTGGAATGGATATTTATCATGTAATGGTTTATGGCATTTTGTAATTTGTTCCAAGGAACTATAAAAGTTGTTGTCCTCCATGGATCATCAAATCAGATGACATTTAAATTAAATAGAAAATAGGTTTTTAATAAATCAAAATTTGATTTTAAAATATTTCCAATTTGAAGGTTTTCTAAAAGGTTAGCACATTGAATGTCTTTGTTTTGTCTCATTTGCCTTATTAGGATAATACTATTTGGTTGAATGTAATTCTCCCAAAGGCTTTTTACCTATGATTTTTTTTTGTATTAATTTTGTGAATGTAAAAATTGATTGTATGTGTGTTGAATACAACGGTGTGTCATTGATTGGTGGAAATTGTAAAAACTCTCCCATGAACATTATGTTGATTCCTCCAAATGGTAAAATTTGTATTGTAATTTGCAAAAGATAGTACATATGTGAAATGTAAATAGATGTTTTTGTGATGTAATAAATCAATGATTTATTGTCTTTGCCAAAAGCTGTTATAAATTTCAAATGATGATTACATCTTGAAGCCAATAATATCCATGAATTTGCATTATTTAACCATTTATTTGTTATTTTTATATGTTTAAGTCTTATCTCAATGTTGAAATGAGTTTCATTGACTATATCTGTTGAAGGAATCCATACTTGCATTATTTTTTTAACGCATTAACATATGTTTTTAACATGTTAGATTACATATGTGTCGATTACATATATTCATCAATTTATGAATGTCATTTTGGAATAGTATTGTAAATGTTTTTTCTTCGAGATCTAATGGCCTTGTGGTGCAATGATGTATGTTATCAAGATTGTCATCAATGCAATTTGTAATTGTTGTTATTGGACATGATTTATACTGATTGATCTTTCTTGTAATTATCTCATTTAAATAATTAATCGTATTTTGTTGAAAAATATCATCATCAAGTAATGTTTGTATGAGTGTGTTGGGATTTGGAAAATCATTAAGCCATAATAATGTGTGGATATGTAAACTACCATTTTTTGTAGTTTCATAACATCCATAATGAACTTCTATGTGACCGAGAACACCAAATTTGTTGTTAGATAAATCCTTTGTGTTTTTCACTTGTAACATATATTTGAAGATAACATTGACAATTGTGTGTACAAATATAGCTTGAGCTTTTGGATTATTACTGCATATTTGCATCATTCATTTTTTGTTAACATATTTTTGTCATAAAATAAATCAAGATTTATGTTTTGTCCACTTAAAATTGCTAACAAAGGATGATGAACAAATGTGGGGTTTAAAGTGAAAAACAAACTTGGGGTTCCCATAAAATTTATCATACTGAAAATTTGGTTTATTTGCGTTGCACGACTACTTCAAAAAACCATGACATATTTACAAGAAACTTTTAAATGTTGTAATAAACTACATATATATTTTTTGTAATTTATGTTTTGTAGGTTAGTAATAATGTCATCAAAATATGTAGTTTGTATTTCATCGAGGAATTCTCTTTCATTCATGTTTGATGATTTTGATACTATTAATTTAGCTCCAAGACATATTTATCTACGTTGTATTATGTTGAATATAAAAAATGGAAATAAATGATGTTTTGAAAACTAATAACCTCATTCAAATTCATCACTACAAAAAAAAGGTGTCCATGTACATCAAGTGATTTCACTAGATATAGTGAATGGGGACCATTAAAGAAGTAGTGAATTCGTTGGTCTAATGAACGAGGACTAGTGAACTGCACCCACATTTTGTAGTAGTGCATTAAATGTTTTACATGAGTTTATAATGATAATTTTATGGGTATGTTGTTCATTTTGGGGACACTAATTCCAAAAGGAAATAAAATAGGAAACATGCATGTTTTAGAATTTGGATTGTTGTATTCATTTATCATTGTGGTGCAATGATTATAAGATAAATATTGATTACGATGTAAATTTTGGAATGCATCAGTCATTTGTTTGTGTTCATTTATGTTTATGCCATCAAAATTTATTAAACTTGCTATTTTTATGACATGTTCAATTTCATTGTACTTTATTTGTTGATGTAAGTTTCTAATATTTGTATAATGTTTGGCATTTGCAAGTTCAACATTTATTGATTCGAACATTGATATCATTATTGGCTCTAGTATATAATTTTCAAGCAACGTGCTTATAACATCAGTATTTATAGTTTTATTTTTGTATCCTATATGATTCATTTTTTAACCATGTGAATCATATGGTCACAACAAATTTACGTACATATAATAATTTACAACTTTTAATTAATTTTATAGGTCAATGTGAACTTCCAACAAAATGTGCTACAATAGTATCATATAATGATTCCAATGTTGATGGTAATGTGTATAAAAATTTTACGACACTAAAAATCTTGTCCAAAATTTACAACATTTCCTTTGAGTGCGTGTTGACTTGTTGTGCTCCCTTTATTGGTATACCTCAATTTGACCAATATGATATAACAACAATAACATGTTATCAAGGTTTTTTCTACCCTTGTCAATTTGGGTAATATTTTTGGGTGTGATGCCAATCCATAAACCATTGGCTAATGCAAGTTTCGACATTTTAATATTTTTCAAGGAAATGTAACGTGTTTTACATGTTGAAAAGTGATGTTCAATAGTTGAAATATCTTGATTTGATAACAAGACTCCTTCCAATTATGGATGCATGTGTTTGATATCATTCAATAATTCTTCTAGGATGAATTTGATATCATATTTGAAATTAAATCTAAGATTCATCTTGAATAAAATTTTCATATGTTTTAGTTCAAAATCAAGATTTGAAATATCGCATATTATTACTTTATATATAAATTATTTTCATTTCAATTGCAACAATGGCCAAATTCAAAGTTCGATTTTTTTATGAAATTGTTGAATTGTTTTAGACAAGACATGTTATTAAGCATGTTGATTTGTGGTGGAAAAACATATGATTGGTATTTTTGCAATTATTTGAATAAATATTTCATCTTTTAACATTAATTATTTTTAAATTATTTTTCATATTCTTCTTTTAATTTGTCTAAATTGTTTTTCCTCTACTCTCGCCTTTGGGCATTCTTTTTATCTTTTAAAAAAATAAAAATAAAAATTTGAGTTTTTTTTTTTATAGTTTGAATTTTCATTATGAATAATGTTGGAATTGTACATATAATGAAACTCAAAATTGATAAAATTATTGTATTGATTTTATGATGTTTGATATTTGAAATGCACATGAAACAATATAATGATGCAATGGTGATTTCAACATTTAAAAAGAAATAAATATCCACATTAACAAATGAATTTTATGAACAAATGTGTCTTTTTATCCAATTAAACAAAAATGTTTAAAGGGTTTAAGGTTTAAGGACATCGTGTTCATATGATAAGTCTATGGGTATCATAATTGTCTTTGATTAAGTTTACTTGATTTAATAATTTAGTTATTGTTACTTCTAAAGTTAATCCATGTTGTTTGGAAGCAAAGTGCCTCTAATATCTAATGTAACATTTGACAAAAACTACATCTTTTGGATTTATTGTGTTTCCATCAATGAATTTGTTATTCTTATCAAAAAATTCAATTGTGTCAAATTCTTCTAAAGTGTCATTTTCTATGGCAAATTTTGTTTTTTCCATGGCAATTTAAACAATCTTGATGTTGTTGTTGTTTTTGTTTTTAACAATTTTTTTCCAAAAACAGCTTCTTGGTTATCATGTCAGGTTAAATCATTACATTTTTTTTTTCAATATTGACTCCAGTTTGATATTTTATTTTGATATTCTTTGATGAATTTTGACTCATTCAAAGAAATGTAAAATGTTGCATCTACATATGTTTTAGCGAATGACACTTGATTGTAATTTCCTTTTTCCCCCACCCAACAAGATCCCGCAACTCTAATGAGTAATGCAAAAGCCGTTTTTTTTTGTCTTTGGGTTAAAGAATGTGCTATGATAGTTTGAACCTTTTCGGAATGTGCCCCATTCGACATCTTTTATGTTGATGATGTGATAATCATGCTTTTTGTATTGATCATAAATAGTTTCTCGAATGTTATATTCCTACAAATAAATTTAACGACTTATAATTTTTTTTATTTGTATAATTAATGGATTTTATGTGTGTGATATGTTTAAATATATGAATTTGTTTTGAATTGTGTTTATGCAAAGACACTTACCTTGAATTTAGATGGGATTATAATGTTTTATTTGTTGGACTTTTCCATTTTGTATAACTGTGACAATACATATACGTGATAAATATGTTTAAAGTCTATTTGTTATAGTTAAAAATGATGAAATAATTATGAACGAGGAATTTTTAAAATAAATTTTATCATTTTATTCAAATGATACAAACATAATGAAGGTGAATGATTCATCATCATATATGTTATTGGAATTTAATTTAAATAAATTATTAATTATTACTATTTAAAAATGGGGTTATTTTATTATTTATGATGTATTTAAATAAACTTTAATACAATTTAAATTTATTGAAAAAAGTTTGTTGATGTCAAAAAAAAATTTATGTTCTATATTTTTGAAATGGGATTTTTTTTCATAAAATGTCATTAGAGTGAAAGTAATTTGTCACGCAAGGTTTCCAAATCAATGATATGCAAGTCTCCTAAATTTAAGAAATTTTTATTTTGTGAATGTTTTGAAAACAAATTCAATTTTTCCTAAAAACATTACACTGTGTGTTTTGAGATTCCCATAAAAAAAAATTCATATTTTTAGGTGTTTTCATTGGTGAGTCAAATTGCTAACCATTCAAGTGTATTATCAACAAGTTTTTTCCATTCACTATTGAGTCTTTTCAAAGTGAGTAGATGATTGTATGTTGATAATAACATATGACCACATTTATGTATGTCAACTCATATTATGTGACTTGCTACTTTTGATGGCATTTGTTCTACTTCATTTTCATTCAACAAGTACCAATATCAATCTTCATTTACCTCCATTAAAATAATGTTGTGCATTGCTTTTGGAAGTAACAATGGTGTTATAATGTCATTTGGGAAAGATTTGATGTATGAACCAACCATTAACAATTTATTAAATATACAAATGAATAATGAGTATTATTTTTTTGTTATTTCAACGATGATATATATATATATTTTTTTTTTGCAAAGAAAGAATTATTTGTAAGTAAAAAAAGTTGTATTGAAGTTGAAATGATTGTGTTTCAAAAAATTTGATGTCTTCAATAGAACTATAATGAATTACACATTTTTATTTATTATGAAAAACTATAAACATGAGACCATTTGAGAAGCCATATTTACAATTATTCATTGTACCTCCTACAAAGTTGAAATATTTTACATTTGTAAAATTGAATAAGATTTCATTATGAGAAACATTCCATGAATAGTTGATTGTGGAAAGAAAATAAATGTGTCGATGATGAGTTACAAAATAAACCTATAACATTATAACCCACTCATATCAAGACTAATTTTTTAAACATATATTGTGAATTGAAATAAATTTCATGTATTTAAAAAATTCTTCCATATAGGAAAAGAGTAGCCCTTTTGGCCCTTCATATAGAGTGAGCCATCCAATCTTCTTAGGTTGGGATTGTGTCTTGTAATTGTTTAAGCTCAGAATTGTGCAACAAGGAAAGTTTTGATTGACCCTATTGTTGACTTTTAAGTAATCTTCCACATGAAGTGGAGTACAATTATTTGATGGCTTAAAACTTCAACTATTTTTAAATTAAAGAAAATTTGTCATAGCTTAAAGTACACCTATAGATGTCATATGTGTTTCAATATAGAAACCCCATGAATTGCCAAATTTCAAAAGCCTTTCAAATATCAAATGAACCAGCAATCAATCTGACTATTTCAACTTCATGTGAAGATAGAGAAGAAAGAAAAGAAAGGAAACCCCATTTTAGAAAAATGCTACATTGAAAATATGAATTTATCCATTGTTGAATCTAAAGTCAATTTAGCATGCTTATAAGTTTTGCTAGAAGTATAGAATAAAAGTCTAAAACCATAAGGATTTTGGGTATTTAGAGAAAATGGAAAGTATCAATTCAAACATGTTTCAATTCACAATTGTACACTATGACACCAATCTTGTTTTTCCCTTGTGTTATGAGAATTCAATTTCACTTCAATGACCACAACAAACAAGTATATAGTTTAAAATTGAAACTCAAATTATTTTTTAAAAAAACCAAAAGTTAAAAGAGGTGGAAAATAAAAAAAGCATGGAGCTGATACTTACAAATACTTTTGTGAATTTGGGACAAAGCAAACAAAAAAATCACGAGTGATTTTGAAACCATTTCTAGTTTCAAGCTTGAAACTATATTCAATTTCAATGCTTGAAATTCTTGTGTGATAAGGGTTTAGGGTCCATCAACATAGATAAGCACATAAACAAAAAGGAAGTAGTTGCTTACTAGGTATATGGGTAAGGATTGATTGTTTACATATCATTGCTTGTTTTGGACTCTTGACGAGACAAAAGGGACCCAAAATTAAATGCCGCATAAATAAGCAACAAATGTTTTTGTTCAAAAAGAAAACTTTTAGCCATGAACCATATCAAGTAAAATGATACACAAATTGTGAGGTTGACATGTGAAACTATGGTCATGTTACAAATGCAATCTTATCACTTGTGGGCTACACGAGGTGCTAGTCAATTTTTTTTTGTAGGAAAACAAAATTAAGTCAATTTCTAATGTTAAATGTGTAGCTCACTCGTTGAATGAGAAAGTGTTCAAGTTTATAAAGCAAGGACACTATGTTTAGATTCATTTTAGAGTATAGTAGCCTAAGGGATTTTGGCCCTTATGTAATAGGTATATTTTTTATATGAGGATTTTTCGAAATATGATATTTTGGCTTGTGTTGAAAACTAATATTAGTCTCAAAGTTACAATATATTGAAGGATTTTGGTTTCTTGTAGAAGATTTGTTTGAAGATTGTATCATTGCATGGTGAAGCATTTGAATTTTCATAATTATTTTTTTGCCTTAAGATACTTTTGAATGCAAATGGCAAGGCCATAGTGTGACACACCTCTTGTTAATTTTAAGTTTTATTTTCAACCATCTTTAATGTAAACCATCACCTTCAAGAACACAAACACACACACATTCATAAATCTTTTAGTTTTAACATCCTTTGTTTCACATTATGAAATTGATCACAACAAGTTCCTTTCCAACATGTAAGTTATCACCTTCCTTTATGGTACTATAAATATTCAAGGATTTTTTATATTGAAAAAGCCCCTAAGGTAGGCCTTTCTTTCTCAATTTCCAAAATTTCCTTAAATATATTTTAAGTCAAAAAATGGTTGAATAAGTTTACAATTATATGTACAATGTGTGATTCAAGAACATAAAATACTGTCAAACCTTCTTGGAGTTTGACATCCATATGTGTAGCCCTAAGTCCCATAAGCCTACATGGAAGATTGCATATCATTTAAGTGCATACAAGTCAAGGCCTTATTATAGGCTCCTTCACTTGCCCATCCAACTAAGTGTATTTGCCCAAAGGGCACTTGTGTACATGAATTTACACTTGTCTAAAGTAGCATGCAAAACTTCAAAAACCAAATAAATTTATAGAATAGAAGGTGAGCAATAAAATGAAAAATTCGTCATTTGGTACAATAATAAGTATTATGTTTTTCAATTATCTTTCAAATGATTAGATACATGATAATGATGGCGCATGCAAAGCATGAAGGAACTTTTGAGGAGCAAGGACATGTAACTAAGTTAAATCCTAGACTTGAAACTTGACAAAAGTGAAGAGACCTAATCGAAGGCAATTTGGAAGTGTAATCGCTCATTGAATCTCCAATTGCAGCCCTAGATTAGTCCTTAATCTTAAGGTTATCTAGATAAGGTAAGAAAGAATAATGTTGTAGCAAAAAAAAATGATGATGTAGATGGTGAAGAAAGGAATGAAGTTGAATTTTTTATAGTTCATGCGATTTTATGGTTAAGGCGGTTTTTTGCTAGTGCCCTTCCTCATTCCTCCTTTGTTTCATCGTCTCTAGGATGAAGAAGGTGAATTATGGTAGAAGCTTTAGGCCCATGAAAGCATTTTGGCTGAAATCAAGCCATTTGAACTCTAAAAAATCATTGATATGTGGATGGATTGAACTTGAAAGGTTGTTCCCAAATGCAAAAAGCTTTTGTATCATAAGGAGGTTGCTAATTTTTTGGGGAAGTTTTTTGTTTTTGGCTATGTTTGTGGGTTCTAAAAACAAGTGGATGGAAGGCTAAAAAAGTTGTAGATGGAGGTGGAATTCTATGTAAGAGTGAGGTACAATGAACTCATATTTAATCAACATAATGAAAACATAGTTAGAGGAATTCCAAGGGATTGGAATAAAAGGATTCACAATGTGAATAGAGTTCCAAGACCAAAGTTTCGACATTACACATATTGCCATCAGATTCGACATTTGATCAATGAATGTCCATTTATTGAAAATAATGTGAGGCAAGGATTTGCTAAGCATTTCCAGAATTTGAATTTGAATTTGGAACTTGCAAGAGTAGGGAATCATGACATATTGAGCTAAAGGATCTATACCGTGTCAAAATTATAGATAAACTCAAAAAAAGAAATTGGATAGAAAATAGAGTGGAAATGAAAGCTTAGATTATGGTAAATGTCATACCTATTTTTGTACATTACAATTTTATAGGCTTCATGGGTTCATTCCAAATCCGTGCAAAATTTGTTATTTCATGGGTTCATATCATTTACACACAAATGTCATGCATTATTTAAATACGAAAGTCGTGTGCACAACTTTCATGTGTAAATATTATGAGTAGACACACAACATTTGTGTTTAAACAATACAAACAAGCATATGATGTTTATGTTTAAATAATGCACACAATATTAATGTTTAAATAATACAAGTAGATGAATGACATTCGTGACTATTCCATACAAACCTATGAAAAACAAATTTCGCATGACTATTATTACCAAATTGTGACCCATGAAATTTATGATGTAGCTTTTATACCAAGTTTGTTACATCAAAACAATATTGGAGTTACCTATGCAAGAACTTAAAATTTCATAATGGAACTAGTAAGATTTGCGCCATTATATTTTGTGGCAATGACCTAGTATATGATTATAGTTATTGAATCTTCATTTGTATCAGCACAAGTCCATACTATTGATGTTGCTAGATCCATACCACAAACTCCAAGGGGAATAAAATTTGTGAATTTACATAAAGATATACCTAGAAAGGTGAATAGAGTTTTTATTAAACCATTAGATCCACGAAAAACCGGCTCAAATCCACCAAGACCACTAGGACCTCCAAGATATTTTGGATTGCCAATGGCGAATCCAAGTAGGCCACCATTACCACCAAACAAACCTTATCGCTAGCCACTTAACTATCCTGAGTAAATCAAGGATTTTAACCTAGATGCTCATGTCAAAGTATTTAAAGTTGCCATTAAAGTAAATAGTGAAATAGATGATGCAAAAACTATTAATTTGTTCAATTTTACCCTCAAAGATATTATGTTTAACTAGTGTAATGGGAAATTACCCGATTTGTATTTTGTAGAATTATAGCTAATTTTTTGTGAAAGGTACAAAAAAGTTTAAAATGATGAACAAGTTTACCTGAAGTTGAAAAACATGAAGCGATAAGAATGAAAGAGTGGAAATCTATTATGAAAGATTATTAAAGTTCGCCAATAGTCTTCAACACAAAACAACATATAGTTTTTTAATTGTTGTTTTCAAATCTAAATTATAGCCATATTTGCATGTAACAATAATAGGTATGAAGAAAAAAACTCTATAACAACATAAGGAAGTAGCTTTGGTTTTTGAAGAAGGAATTTAAAAAGTAAAGGCCATAAACAATATGTCAATACCATAAAGTGATAAGACAATATAAGCTCAAAAAACAAGAATGTATTATACAAATTGTCATAGGACAAATCATAATGTTGAAACATGTAGAATCAAAAGAAAGGAAAACCTTGTTCCTTCAGTTTCTAAAATTGCTATTCAATAGATTAAAGTACATATGTCACAACCCTAACATTGGGTTCATGACTAAATGTGGAATGTAAGGGCCCATGAGGCCAAGAAAGTGTGTTTAGGTGCAAGACACACTCTCACAAATGAGGGAGAGTGCAAGGGACGGAGCCCCATGACTCCTAAGTGCACTCCCACTTTGGGACTTACATTCGTGTGGGAGTTGTGAATGTTCAAAGCCCTAGTTAGAAAGGAAAACAAACACTAAATTAAACCCCTAGAACACCGATAGAAAGGCCTTAAAACTTAAATGTTTAAAGTGTCCTCACATTGTTCATTTAGACTTGATTTGCATGAATTATGATCAAAAGAAAGGGGCGAAAATCAAATTGGGACATTTGACTCTCGACCACAAACCCCTTGAAAGCAAATGTCAAATGAAATCCTATTAGGGCATGCTACACACTGCTGAAAAGATATTTTTGAAGGTTATAAGATATTGCCCTTGCGTTCTTAAAAAATTGATTTGAAAAAGGTATGAACATCCAAATTTTTGGGATAGCAAAAGGTCCCAAATTTGGGACTCCCACTTGGGAATCTTGCGGAAAAGTGACATTTGGATGTAGTCCTCATGGACAGGCACAAACTATACTATAGGGAGAGTAATGGTGCCTCCTCCCAAAGGTTGTGGGCCGTGTAAAGGTTGTGTTTAAAATTGTCCCTACCAAGTCTATCACACCATTTTCATTCAACTTGCATTAATTGCCCTCTTATCTCAATTGTGCACGTTGACCTCATCTTGAACTCTTGTTTGTGAGTTCGTCCTACTCCCAACTCGGAGCTCTAGCACACCCTCCTACGCCCAAAGTGTTGTGAATTAAGGAACGTGCCCCAATTTTTTGTTTTTTCCATTGTTTTACAATGAGACCCACATTTGGGTCCCTTAAGGAGCTTGGGGGGCATCACTTAGTATCATAGCTTTGGTAAGAGCTTGATCCATTGAATGTGTATTTGATGGCACCCAAGAGGAATTATAAGCCAATTGAAAAGGCTATGGTGCTAAAACCCACCCAAACCCTAGATGTTCCGCCTAAGACCAGTATGGATGAACAAGAAGATTATGAAGAATAAAAAGATTGTGATGTTTGTGAAAGTGAAGAGGAGCAACATTCCATAGTTTTTTTCATACTAGAACAATTATAAGTTTTGCTAAAAATGAATTAACTTGATTTTGTTGGGCTGGTTGAGGCCCTCAAAGGAGGATCCTTTAAAAGTGTAGGATTCAAGCTTAGGAATGTTGATGGGGTCCAAAATCAAAAGGTTATGGATGCTTGGCTTTTGGAGATGGAAGATCTCCAAAAGCCAAAACCCTAAACCCTAAACCCTAAACCTAAACCCTAAACCCTAAACCCTAAACCCTTCATGCTACCAAGGTTGGGTGGCAATTTGTCGTGGAACTTGTTTAGTCCTATCTAAAGGGCTATGCTTCAACATGGTGGAGGACAGTGAGCCAAAAGGAAGGGAAAGAGCCATGGCCACACCTGAGAATTCTTCGAGGAACACATCGAATTCAAATTCATTTCAAATAATTCCAACTACATCTCAAGGTGTAAACTTCGTGACCTCGTCAATACAACAAATGATAACTTGCACCAATATGTGAAGGCATACA
>Ga0209208_10006747_pt1 | contig 15784 bp, 9 predicted proteins | sample S1TSphfallax_3_FD_187694 | JGI IMG/M metagenome (GOLD analysis project Ga0209208, IMG submission 187694) | Host-associated microbial communities from peat moss isolated from Minnesota, USA - S1T2_Fd - Sphagnum fallax MG (SPAdes) (version 2) | ecosystem: Host-associated > Plants > Peat moss >...
TCCACCTCCTGAGATCATTTTCTTCTTCTTCTTCTAGTAGTTCTTTTACTTCTGCTTTGTCGACGTCGTCGTCTGAACGACCGACACTGTTCCAGACGAGACGTTCTCAAAATCTCCTTCACACGTCAGGCAGTCGAGTCAGTCAGTCAGTCAGTCAGTATCTTCTTCCCTGTTCCGCTGCTACTTTTGCTACTTGGAAAGCTGCTTCCATTTTGGTTTGTCCACTAATCAGCTAAACTCCTTTTTTTCTCGGCAAACAAAGATGATGATGTACTTACAAATTGAAATCGCGGTGGTCCAGCTTCTGCAGCAGCAACAGGAGTAAGCGGGGGCGGCGGCAGCAGCAACAGCAGGCGACGAGGCTGCTGTCTTTCTTTCTGCCGGATTCGTGGCGCGCGCTTGCGGGCTTGAAGATCGTGCACCGCCCTTACGTACCCAATGCTCGATTTTGCCAAATAAACCCCAAAAAACGCAACAAAAATAATCAGGCTCCTTTCATAGGACTCAATTGCCGTGACTGTTTAGGGCAATTTTGTGTCATAGCCAAAAGTGGCAACCATCCCCAGAAAGATTTCGCCAGATTTGGCCACAAGCTAATAAATATGACAGTAAAATTTTCAAAACATCTTTCCATATTTTTGGCTACCCAACTTGAACCATGTATAGACAGATACCTAGCGATTTTTACACAAATTTCTTTTCGAATTCTGGCTATTGGAAATCTCAAAAAAGCACATGATTTTTAGCACTTTTAATCTCTGATATATCTAGCACCTTTTTTCTTTACTGGCTATATACATGTAGCCAAAAAGATATATTAAAAGTGCTAAAATCAAGTGCTTGTGGGAGATTCTCAATAGCCCAAAATTTGATCAAAACTTAGGAAAAACTGCCAGATTTTTTTCTACATGGTAGATATAAGTAGGTAGCCAATATTCGGCTAAATCTTCCACTTTGGCTACATCACAAAATTGACCCCCCCCCAAAAAAAAAACCATTAGCACTTACTATCTGTCACAAAGTTCCCATGTGTTCCCCAAGTTGTTCCCAATAGTAGTTCCCATACGTTCCTTATCCAATATCCTGGCAATATAAATACCAGAGTACAGAGGCAGCAGCCTATTGACCAATCAATTAATTTTGGAGATCCCCTTTCGAAAACTAGGATATTCCTGAATATTCCAAAGGATTCTAATGTTCATCTTCCTTCCTTCACAAAAAAAAGTATTTTTTTGAAAATTGGATCTTTTCGGAAAAGTATTATAATTTTGTGCCAAATTGGCCCAAGGTACTGTACTTGGGGGTATTAGATGTTATCCGAAAAGCACCCCAAACTGAAGGTACTGGGCCCCAGTTTTGTTGAAACTGGGGATGAAATGAGATATCAAGATGAAAACAGTATACGCAAGGCTAAAAAAACAAAAAAAACAAAAAAAAAAAGAAGAAGAGGGGACCAAACTAGGCTTCCCATAATAGGGCACCAAACTAGGTTTCCCATAATAGGGCACCAAACTAGGTTTCCCATAATAGGGCACCAAACGCGTAATTGAGAATGGAAATTTTACAAAACAAAATAACTGGGACCCAAACTAGTTTTTCCTCCAATCTTGGTGCTAAACTGAGTTTCATTCACCATGTCTTCACAATTTCCTTGTTTTTTTTTATGTTGGTGTGGTTCCACAAGAACTACCATATTTTGTGTTCCCATTGTTCTTCTTCTTGTAATCCATGTTTGGGTGGTTTGTGTTAGCCTCATGATTTTTCTTCTTTTTGCATGGTTGTAGTTGTCAAAGTGTGTTTTAGACAACATGTTAAGCATCCAATTCTTAGATCCGAACATTCTTGGATTGATTTTTCTTTTGTGTGTGTGTATGTGTGTGTGTGTAAGGGGGAAGGGGGGAACTTCCAAAGCACATACCTGGTCCAATATAACAAGCTTGTCATGAATGTGCAATCGTCACCCAAGTGTATAATATTTTTGTTTTTCATGTGTTGACGAACAATGGAGGTGCCATGTGTTAGCAGCATTGCATCTCTGCACATTTGTTTGAAAGGCGAGTAGGCAGAGTGAACCAGCACACCATGAAGCGTCATGGATGGATGAGTCATGGATGGATGAGACATGAATGGAAAAACACTTTTTTCATGGCATTCCTCTCCCGTAGCTCTTTACAAATGGTTAGCTATGTACTAACCATCCACATGTATCTACCTACCTAGTACTCACCAAGTGCCTTTAACTACTTTACCTAACTACATAGTAATCACTTACGTACCTATAACACTCACCCACGTAACCTAACCTAGGTAGTGTGAGGTTTACAAGATAGGTTACCCAGGTGGAACCTTGGTAACTCCGTTGTGGTTTCATCCAAAACTTGCATCATAATGGGTTTCCAATGGATTGCATAATCCTTGCATGTCAAGTGCTTTGTAGGCCCACAAGTTTCATATCGTGTGCATGTCATCATGGCCCACTTATAGACTATAAATGGTCCAGGGTTTTCTTTTTTTTTTGCTTTTGTGAATGACTTGTTGCCCATACTAAGGGACTCCTTTGTTGACAAGTCACATTTAGAGATGAGGTTGTGTGAGGGTTGTGGGACTCGTGTACCTTTTGGGTAGGTGTTTTCCTTTGGGCTTATCTTGTTGTTGTTGTTGATTTAATTTCTTTCACTTTCATGTATTTATCAAAGAATTATTGATAAGTGACTAGGGTGTATTATAATTCTCATTTACACATTTATTGTTTTAATTAATCCCCATCTTGCGAAAGTCATGCAAGCAAGTCTTGTGTTCATGTTTTGTGTACACATAGACTTGACACCATGATGAACATTAGGACTTCAGTGGGTTGTGTGGAAGAAAAATAGAAAAGGTTCCATAACTTGATGCTTTCAATGTTTGGAAAATAGTATTGGAATTGGTTTTGATTGATGTTCCACAAGCTATTTTCAAATCATTATTTGTGTTTGTAATTTTTTTTTAAATCTTTGTGAAGGATGGTCAAGGACATTGAATAAACCATATTCCAAGCATGTGTGATTTGTTTGAGGAGTCAACATAACCACACACAAAAATTGGAACTACCAAACAAGTTGAAGTGGAAGCATATGGAAAACAAAGACCGAAGTATGCATAATATGGGCAATACCAAGTTGAATAGGAAGATATGAAGATGATAGAAGTCTATAAGAAGCAGCAACACACCAAAAATCACCTCCAACATGTTGTTCTAGCATTTGTGTTCAATGTACATTTTACCTTATATGTCTTATGAAAAACCATTAAAATCCCCAATTTCAACTCATATATATATAGTGAATAGTATATCAATCAAAATATTTTTCAAAAATGTGATGGTCAAATTCATTATGATATGGAATTGATCAATAACATAAATAGATACTCATTAATTCATTTCAAATATGTATATAATTAATCATTTTGATTTTGATTTTGAATTAAATATTTTAAGTTTGATGTAAAATAAATAGATTTAAAAAATTTGTGACATTGGAAATTTGGAAATTTTTTTCCAAAACTTTAGCAAAGTTAGTTAAATTTACACTTTTTTAAAAAAGAATTCCCAATTTTTTTGTTGAAAAAATGAAAAACATTGTCAAGAAAAAAAATTAAAAAATTAGTTTGGTTTTTTTTAACAAAAGGTGACTTCATAATGTAAATCCAATTCAATTTTGACAAAATTCAAACCTTTGATCCAAATAGCCCAAGACCAAACCTAAAACTTGGACTTGAATCTACCAACATTGGTCATAACTAGCTTTAATATTGGACAACTTTTGATGCTAACTAAAGTGTTATTATTAAGAGGCTACATCCTTATATCATGTGAACTCCTATTTTTCAAATTATACATTACATCGTATATTTTTCCTATGTTGGATGCACTACCTTAGTTTTAGAAGTAACTTCCATGTGTTTTTGCAAGGATGGTATCTTTGGAGACCAATTATTTCAATACATGTTTCATTTTAAAAACTCATGTTAGATTATGTGTGTTCACCTTAAATAGGCTACAAACCAATGTTGGTTAGTTAATAAAAATGTCAATAACTTATCAGCTAATTAATCTATTTTTAAAATTTTCCAATCAAATAACCTAAATGGTTCAATTAAAATAATATTTTTCAATTTTAATTCATGATTCTTACTTCATTCAAATTAATTGGTTATTTTTAGATGATTTTTTAATATCATCTTTTAAATATTCATGGGCCGAGATAAAGACCAACAAGTTTCATTACAAATATCTAGTATTTGAAACAAGAACATAAGATCACATTTTGAAATATAACTTATTTAAAACAAAACAAAACATAAAGTTAATCTTCTTCCAATTCATCTTAATCAAATGAGCCTTTGAACTCATCTAATTCCTCCTCTATGTATTTAAAACTTTATCAATCTGACCAAACTAAAAAGAGCCTTGCAACCAATCTTGCACAATTTTTACCCACATGATCAACTTCTCAATGTATTTAATTACAAGTGGAATTTCTTCAAATTGGTGAATATATTAACAAGGGAAAATATTATTGAGATTTAAATTTGAAAACTATAACCCCCAATGTTTGTTTAATTAAAGAACCAATAGTTGGGAAGATGGATTCATGTTTCCTCCACCACTCCAAAGGGCATTTGATATATTTCACATAAACATAATACCTTTGAAAATATCAATAGTTCCAAATTAACAAGCTTCCTCGCAAATTTAATTGTGATTGCAACCATTTCAAAGACATCCAAATTATTATTTTCATCAATTCTTTCATCAAAAGAACTTTCAACTTGAGAGAATGGTTACAATGATGATATGAGCTCAAGAGGATAGGAAGCAAAGATCTCCTATAATATTTTTTAGCTATGACCACCCCTTGCTCACAATTAATAAAAGAGGATATCAAAATCTCAAATTCTTGAATCTAGGATCTAACATCAAGGATAGAATATTGTGAACTCTCCTCTCATCATATTTTGTTAAGGAAATGAAAGAGCCCGTGACCCCACAAACTTCTTTCTTTATGTTCCTTGCAAGACTTCCCAACTTAATATCTAAGCTTGAATCATCATCAATCAAAACATCCAAAATAGGATGATGATTAATTTCTTTATTTAATTTAAGGCTCATGGATATGGCTAGATTCAAAGCATCACTCAACAAATACTAACCCTTTGACTAGTTTAAAACATAAGAAGTGACAACTTGAAACAAAATGTCTACAATAATTTGTCATGTGGAAGCATGGGGTACACAACTAGTAACCATTAACACCAATTTGCATGTTATAACAAAAGACAATAACTTCTTGGAATTGAAGCAAATAAGAACAGTTTAAATTTGGAGCCCATTTTTTGGTTATTGTTATAATGTTTCTACATTTCAAAGAGCTTTTAAAAAGCTTCAAATGGTGTACTCATTTTTTTTTAAATCATTCAATATGAAAATATATATATATATATAATTTGAAAATAAAGGGGGTTTAATCTTTTTTCTCCTTGAATGAGCTTGCCACTTCTTGTTTTTTTTCTTGCTATGATTTTGTCTCTAGACTTCAAAGAAATGTCATAAACCTTCCATTGGTGCACCCATAGCCCTACATATCATTTAAGAAGAACAAAAAACTAAAAAGATCTAATAGGTGTTTGGTGGTTATAAAGTAACATTCAATGATACCCTAGTTATACCTAGTTATTACATATTAACTATTAATTACTAGAGTAACTATTACTTAATGTTAGATACTATAATTATTAATTAATTCACCTAGTTTAATAGCCTAAATGGCACATAGGCTAAACCAAGGGTGTTAAGGCTAGGCCCCATGGCACCTAAGCCATTTTTTTAATTTAAATATTTGGAAAATAAAATTAAAAAATATGATCATTATGATAATAGATTATCTGTTTAAAATATATTGAATTTTTTTTATAAATTATTTGCTAATATAATTCACCAAATTCAAAAATCATTAATGAGTAGTTAGCAAAAAGTGCCCTAAAACATGAATTTTGATTTTCCATACACATTTGAAGCCCATGCCCTATCCCATATAAAGGTCTAAGGTGTCCATGTTTAAGAAGTTGCAATGTTATGGTTGCTTGTGCAACTATTCATATATCTAATAGTGTATTTACATAAAAACAAATGTAGAAATCGTCCATTTTGAAAGATGAAGGAACAACTAGTCACATCATAATTTAAAAAGTGACAAAAATCATCTAGATTCAAATGTAATGTCACACACAACCTTATGCAATTACATGTGATAGCTTATTACATCTAGTTGCACGCAACATGATTTATTCTAATGAAATTTTGTAGTGACAAGATTCAAAATAATAGAACCAAAAAAAAAAAAAAACAACCTGCATATTACCTTATTTTGATTGGTGTGTTCAATTTTTAAAGCTTAAGGCTTGTGTAATGCAAAAGCAAACATCCATTTTTGTCTTCCTTTTTTTGACTTTTTATGCCACTTTATACATTTTAATATAAAAAATTTGGCAAAATTTTATGGAAATGTATTTGAAGCCTCTACAAACTTTTTCTTCTGGAGTGACATATTGACAAGCTTTTAAAAAGGCATGTACAAAACATGTGCCTTTAACATTTTCCACCATACTTAAAGTTTCACAATTGACTATTGTCTCGTAAATAGTTGTCGGGGTATTCAAATATGATCCTTCATCCTTCACATAACCAAGGATATTTTTTTGTGTTCCATACAACTTTATAAGATCTTGTACATTTCTTACCAATGTTTGACCTAATGTTTCAAATGTTTCAAACAAACCAATTGTAATATGTTTTGGCACCCAAATTTTCTTCTAAAAATTCACAACCAATGCAAAAATGTCATGTGTTCCTTTGGATTTCCAAAGATCAAAACTTGCAATAGCATAAGCATATATAATTTGTCAACATTAATAATATTTTTTTCTTAATTAGGTTTAATAACACTTCCTAATTCTATGTTTTTTTGGAATGGAAAATAACACAAGGGTATAATTGTATTAACAAATGCATTAACCAAATAATTTCAACAAATTGAGTGGGCAAATGGTTTTTGACAACAAGAAAACTATAGTTTTCTAAAAAACTTTATGGTGCACATTATCCTATTTATAAGGATTTAGGGCCCCAAAAATTTAGAAATCATATTCCTAATTATTTCAAAACATTTTTTTGTAAGTTGTCTTTCTATTATACTTTTTATATTGTTCACTTTTTCAAATGTTTTGCAATTGATCCATGGTTTACATTCACATGTTTCCTCAATGCAATTATACAATTACTTTTGAAATTAAAAACTAGACCCTTCTTCAACCTTGTCCTTTGGTTGAAAATTGTAAAAAACATTGGTTTATTATAATAAACCACACATGCATGCATTAGAATTTGAGACATTCACGTTCACATTCACATTTGACTTATCATCAACACAATAAAATGCCAAACACATGAAAATTCTACCATGAGGTTTCCAACTAATTATTTATTCATGCAAAATTTTCATGGTTAAATGCAATGTTTCATGATTTTTTAATTATGGACTTAATAATGTCTTAGATCTTTCAGACCTTTCCTCCTCAATTTTCTATTCCAATGCAATCTCACTTTCATTCGTGAAAATTTCAAAACTCTCCTCCACATGGATTGGTTCCATTTTTTAGGATTTGTTAACAAACCTAGGCTAAAAAACCAAATAGTTTTTTTAGTTTTAACAATTGTGATTATTCAATTTCAATGAATCCTACACATGCAAATAATGGAATCATTTATAAAGATTTACAAGTTCATCATTCCCTCTCTTCAAAACAATGCATAATGCAAAAAATATATGTTAATGAAAATATGTAAGTGCAAAAGAAAGTCAAATGTTGTCTTCATTTACAAATATGGGTTTTACGAGTGCAAGTCAAAATGATTACTCATTTCAAATTGTTAAGGGGGTAGGATGAGTATGTGATTTGGGATGATCAAGGCAATTAAGATAAGGACTAATAAGGGAACTTTGTTAGTTTGAATTTTGAATTCTTGTTGTTTTGGTCCATAATGATGTGACTTGAGATGGTTCATAAAGGGAAGAGTTTTGGAGAACAAGGGAAAGATAAAAAGATGAAACAGGGAGTTTTAAAGAGGAATAGGAAAAGCTAGAGGTACTTGCAATAGGAAACCACATACTCTATTTTGATATAACATAGATCTTAACTGTTGTTTTGGGATTTTTTTTCAACAAAACATGGGATTATGCTACAATTTGGGTTGATGTTTTCAATAATACAGATAAGCATAAACTTCTACAATGAATTCTATGTTTAACTTATGTGTGCATTTCTTAATGCTAGATTATGATGAAATGAATTGTGATCTTGTTTCTGGAGTTTTTTACAATGTATTATGAAATACATATTTTGATTATATGTGATCATTATGAATATGATGTTGAAAAGAATTGCACTGTTAATTTTGTTGCACTTAAAGAAAAACATGTATTTTTTACTAATCTCTGTGACTAAATTTTACTCACATGAAACATTTTGCAATTAAAGTCACTTTAGTCGCCTAAGACAAGTTACATGTGATAAATTAGTCACAAATGATAAAGGGTATTGTATGAAAGGAAAAGTCAATAAATACATTTCATCCTTTGACTTAATTATATACGTATTGTCACATGTGACTAACATGCAACTATTTTGGTCACAATTGAAAGCAAATGATGTGTTGCCATATGTTTTAATATTAGATTATGTAAAATATAATAATTATTATTATTTTGAAATAATTGTAAAATGTTCAATTCAAATACTTGGATGATATTGTAAGTATGCCACGTGGCATAAAAATTATTTAATAAAATTATTAATATTAGGTTGGTAGGTACCTAAATAGGTACATAAATAGGTGCCTACAAACCTAGGCTACATACCAACCTACCTACTTAGGTAAAAAAATAAGTAGGTAGGTTCTACCTTCCTAGGTTAAATACCTGCTCATATAGGTAGGAATTTAGGTAGGTAGGTACATAGGTCAACCTAAATGTGTAGGTCAAACTAGGTACCTACCTAGTTAGGTAGATAAATAGGTTGAAAAGGTAAGTACTTTTAAAATGTGCATAATTTTATTTTTTGCTTTGGGTTGAGCCTTTTGATTAACCCATCCCATGTGCATAAATTTCTTAATGTGAAATTGGATGACCACACCCCCTTGTTTATATAGTGTTCAAAATAGGAATGAAAAAAAACAATATGGGATAAATTTTGAAGTTGTAACTTCCTCACAAACTAAGTTGTAATTCCAAAAAAAAATTCATGCCTTACTTTCTTGGTTTTTAAATTTCTAAACAATTCAAATACTAGATAATTAAATAATCATTTAATTAATAATGACTAAATATACATATATTTAAATTATAAAGTACACTACAAATATTCAGTATTCATTATCAATTACTTAAATAAGCAATAACTTCTTACTACTTAACAAACGAACTATTTAGTTACTCACAAATTATTAATACATAACTCATAAATAATTAAATAGCTAGAATTTTTTAGAATTTTTTTTTGGATTTGATCGAAGTATATATAATATAATTAATGTAAAATTAATTTAATTTCTATAATTTATAATTTAAATATTTATGTTAAAATTATAAGTAATGAATTAACAATTGTTATTAGAAAGTAAATTCTTACACGAATTTTTAAAAATTATTATTCAACTAATTACATTGCTTATTATATAATTACATTTATTTTTGTAAAAACATTTATAGGTCAAGTAAATTTTTTCTCTTTGTAATTATTAACTATAAATACAATAATTTGTTCAAAATAACATTAAATTTCAGAATTACTTTAAATAATATAAAATATTTATCATAGATGATTAATCAAAGTTTTTAAAAATAATAACATTATATAATAATTCATGAAATTAAAATCAGTCAAACAACTATTTGACTAGACTATAATTTTTTCAAATTTTTAATTCATGTTTGAAGTTATAATTTATAGAGTGTGAATAATTATAGTCAATTAAAAAATAGTTATGCACATACTAATTAATTCTTAGTTGAAGTAATAAGAATGATTTTAAAGTAATGTCACATTAATCACATTAATTAATTTCTTATAGTGTAAGAATATAAATTATAAAATATATAAATCTATGTTATAACAATAATTATTTAGTTAAACTTATATTTAATAAAAAAATCATTTATAAAAGTAATTTATTGTGGATTTTAGTAGAAAAAACCCTTAAAACCCAATCAATAATTTTTTGAATTAAAATGTAAATTATTCCAAAATAGTAATTCAGAATTCAAATATTACTTTTTAGATCAAATAAGTTTTTTGAAGTTAAATAACAAATTTCAGATTTGAAATGTCAATTTTTAGATTCAAATAATAATATTCAGAATTAAAACGTCCATTTTAAGACTCATTTAATAATTTTATGAATTGAAATATTAATTTCAAGAATCCAAAATAATAATTTGGAATTCAAATTTCAACTTTCAAGTCAAATAATTTCTTAAAATTTAAATTTAAAACTTCAGAATTGAAATATCAAATTTGAAGTTCAAATCAAAATATTTAAAATCAAAATGTCGATTTTTGGACTCAATAATGTTTTTTGAATTGAAATACTAATTTTTAGATTCAGAAATAATAATTTAGAATTCAAATATCAAATTTTAGAGCAAATAAAGTTTTTGACTTTAAATAACAATTTCCATAATTGAAATGTCAATTTTCAGATTCAAGTAATAATATTCAAAATTGAAATGTCCATTTTTAGAGTCAATTAATAATTTTCAGACTTGAAGTATTAATTTTGAGAATCCAAAATAATAATTTGGAATTGAAATTTCAAGTTCAAATCAAATGATTATTTAAAATTTAAATGCATAAATTTCTAAGTTGAAATGTGAATTTTCATAGTCATATAAAATATTGAAAAGTAAAATGTCCATTTTTATAATCAATTAATAATTTTTTGAATTGAAATACTAATTTTTGGATTCGAAAATATTAATTTAAAATTCAAATATCAATTTTTAGATCAAATAAGCCTTTTTGAATTTAAATAAAAATATCATATTCAGATCAAAAATTTGAAATTCAAATAATGTTTTAAAAATTAAAATAGTAGTTTTCAGAATTGAAATATCAATTTTCAGATTTGAATAAAAAATTCAAAGTGCAAATATTAATTTTTAGATTCATTATATGAACAATACACATACATACATAAAAAATACCCGTATGTCATTATAAAATACCTTTAGGATGCAACTAATTTGGTGATTATTGCGACTAATGGGACATATCAACCTATTAATGAATGAAAATAAATGTAAAATCGATCCAACCAATAGGATGAAATTTCTAATAGTTGCATCATAATTGTGAGAATGACCAAAATAGTTGAGAATTTGGTCTTGTAGTTGCAAATATTCCCAAATCTAGTCACAAACAACTATAATTTGCATGTAGTCGTAAATGGACTGGTTACATTTTGGCTGATTTCTACTAGTGTTGAGACTTAAAACAAAAATAATGAACATATGCATGTGAAATGCAAATATGTTGTTATAATAGTGTGAAATATTATGCAAGAATTTTAATTCACCTCTACCATTTAGTGACCATTGTGTGGGAAATTGTTTTTTCTATTATTTCTTTCAATAATGGGAAGGTTTTCTACAAATTTTGTTATATTATGTAGATGAGAATGTGTAGATGACTAGTGTTGTTTTTTTGTTGAATTTAGAATTTTAAGGGGTACGTTGGAAAATATCAAAAGTGTATGTGGTTCACATTGTAAGGACTACAAAGCAATCTATAGACTTTAAAAACAAAAAATTGTGAAACAAGATGAATCGAATGGTGACCCGAAGTTTACAGTGACAATTGGACTTGGAGGCAAATCGGCAAGTTATTTGAAAGTCATATAGAAGACAATCTTGAAAATGGAAAGGAGTATGCAAGGCTTACAAAAACCCATATCAAAAATATAATGTTGGACAAACAAATGCTGAGAATAAAGGAAAGGTCTATAGGGCACATGTCATTTCTACCACAAGAAATGGTATGGTGAGACGTATGGACTAGGGGTCTTCAGAGAAGGCATAGTTCTAGACAACATCTCCATGGTGAAAGATGCAGTTGACTATTCATCCGAATGAATAGATGAAATATTTTTCTCAACCGCAATCTGTGGTTCAAAGTCATAGAAATCAAGACAAAACATGGACTTTTGTAGTACTTAAACAACCACAAGAAATCTCAAGTCTAGAGTTAGTGACTAGCCAAGGGAGGGATGTTACAAAAGGTATACAACCCAAGTTTGTGTACCAGTTTTCATCTCCAAATTACTATGAACCAATGGAACATTGGGAGGTGGATGAAAATGCCAATGTTGATGTGTTTGAAGAGACTCAAGAAAATTACCCAAAATCATTTAAGTATGCAGAAGCACAAATGAATGCGATGGATGAAATATCACAATCATATTCACATCAAGGGAATCTAAAGTTGGATCAAACAAGACACACAGTCGAAACATGGGATCATGAATCTGTGGATTCAGAGATGATAGGTTACTTTCAAAGGTCTATGCATTCTATGAAGAAGAAGGACATTTAATCATGGATTGTCTTTTTGTGCCTTTTCACATTAGAACATGTATTGCTAGGCATGTGGAGTTATAGAATGTGGCAAGAAAATTAATGGATCAACCATAGGAACATGAATTCTTATAATCTAGAACATATTTATAAACATGGAGTTAGGAAGCCAATTGGGACCACAGAATCGACAGATTCATTCATCTATTTAGACCAAGCGTATAGAACCAAAAGGGTATTCACATCCACATACTACATCATAGTGGATACCAATGGGTAATTGCAGAATGCAACATTGTCATTCTAACGTCAACACAACTCCACCAATAATGTCAAAAACAACAATTGTTCAAACTCAGAAACAACATGCTAGAATAGGAGTTACTCAATCATTTGGTGCAGGTATAACAACCATAGGAATGGAAACGGTTGTTGCACCCAACATAAATGTTGTTAGAAGGGGAGTATTAATTGGATCCGCAACAAAATTGGGTAATGGATCAAGTGGAATTTCAGTAATAAGGAATTTGAGTCAAAGTTTGGCACTACCAACAACTACTAATGGAGTTGTCGACATACTTCAAATGGTGTTTACTAATCTAATAATAATGATTCATGTGAACATGACTATAGATCGACCATTGATGAGTTCAATGGTTGTTTGAAGGTGCAGAAGTGTAAATATCGTGCCTTCAAGATGAGAATACCAAAAACCAATTGTTGTAATTGCACATCATTTGGGTGGTGGAAATGTGTGCACATGGCATGATCGTATCTATTAACAATTGTACAGTAATCACAATGTAATTGTTGATTGGGTGTTACATTTACATTAGTTGTAATGTGGTTGCCACATGCAATTAAAATGCAATTTGTGAAAAGCTCAAACATGACTATCTACATTTGTATGTATGATGCCTACATTACACCATATACAAGTCCCATTTGAAATTGTGCAAGTATAATACAACTCTTTAATTTTATGACGTGGCATTTTATTTATTGATTTATCATATTTCTATGTTTTAATTGTAATGTAATTGTATATTATTTGTTTTGGAGTTATAGTTGCAAGGCAATGTGGTTTCAACAAACAAGATTTTTCATTGTGTGGCACAAAATGGTGGGGAAATCATCATAATAGTTGATGTAAATGAACACAAAAAATGTCTAAAATACCTTTTGTGATTAAGGAAACCATATTTAACACAAATATACCTAAAGTTAGAAGTAACTATTCCAAAGGAAGGCTTGGCTAAAGGGTGATGAAAGAAGGGTTGATCATGACAATGTAACATGTCAAAATATCTACAAGGGTGTAGATCTTTCAAAGGTGGGGTTGAATGTTATGCCCTTCCATTTAACTAAAGCCAAGTAGGCCGGGTGTCACATCAAGACCGATTTAGTGGCCAGGGCACCAAGTTGGAGTGGGAGGCTAAAACCAACATGTGATTGTGGGGTTCAATTCCCCAAGTCATTAGACACCCATTTGAACAATAAAGGCCCAAGGTAGCTGCTACGAGTGAGTGATAACTCATATGGGCCAAGGGGAAGATTCGGGGCTGTCTCCAAGAGTGCAACATTTGGGGTAGCACCCCATTAAAATCATCAATAAATGATTGAAGGTTGTCTTGTTAAAACCTTTGGGACGATTGGAGGCTATTTCGCAACACCATGGGATGACTTGTGGATTTAAAGCTTTTAATGGCAATTATATGGTGGCCTTAAGGCAACATAAGGATGTTGTCCCACCTTCAACTTTTCTTGGTAGTCCAACCATAGTGTTGGCCCTTGCAAAAAGTCTTGAGAATCTAAAGGCATTCCTAGTGACAACTCCAAATTAAATTCAATTGTAATTTCATTAATGAATTTTATTTAATCAAATTTGCTTCAACAAGTTGGGGCATAAGATTAACCAAGGCATGTCATGGGATTCACATGTAATTAGGAGTTAAGGAAACATGAGACATGAGGGGTTCAATGAAGTGTGTGGAACATGAATACAAGCACAAAATGGCATTTTGGGTTTCAGGATCTCATTCATCCTTCTTGTGATAGCCCAAGTTGGACCAAAAGGAATTTGGACTTGTAAATGTAAGGATTAACAACTATAGCAAGTGATTGTGTAAACATATTCCAATGCCTTTTGAAAAAACACAAATTTTGAATCAAACCAAGTTTTCACTACTCGAATTGTTCGTCAGTTTCAGATAGAAACTAACTCATTTAGTTTTGGGTTCGGTACCCCCTCCACTCCCCCCCCCCAATACAATTGGATATACCCTTTTGTGTCCCGCTTCCTTTTTTGTACCTCTATCGAAACATAATGGTTTCATGTTTTTTTATTAATGGGATATTTACTTTTGTTTTTATTTCTTGTTTTTGCTGTTCTGTCCCGAAAGTCAAGTCCAGCAAGTTATGTTCTGTCAGTCCTTGCTGTTTTGTCTTGCAAGTTATGCTTTGTTCTATAAAAGTGCAGTCCGACCCCAAGGAGTTAATGGTTTTTCCCTACCGATCGGGGCTCGGCCCTCACCACCCCCATGAGGATGGAATTAGCCCAAAAATTAGTACCTAAACCAATCATCATATCGGTCCTTAAGCCGTTCTATTGCTGGAACGGCTTGGCTTCAAAACTCAAAACTAAGAAGACCAATGTCTAATGGACCAAGGTCTTCAATTTTCATGGAAGTAAATTAATTTCAACACATGGGACTTCCCATTCATGCTTCCCTTTGCTTGATTTCTTTATCCAAATGATGAGTTTGTGAAAGATAGATTGGGCATCATTCTAATAGACCTCCTTCATGCATTCACAAACCTTTTTTTCATTTGTAGCATATTGGTAAACCTTTGACATCATATGTCCAAAACATGAGTTAGAAAAGGGTGTCTCCAACTTAAAAAACATTGCAAAACGCAACATTAGATAAGGCAAAGTTTAAGGTGGCTAAATTTTTGCCTTTGTCATATAAAATATATTTGGCATCAATGGCTTTGTGTTCATTGTCAATATGATTTCATTGAGGTGGTCATATCATGTTGGGGGTTGTAGGTGTTTAGGCACTTGTGTGAGATTGAATAATGTCGTTCAAACTTTATACTTGTTTAGTGGGTTG
>Ga0209208_10006749_pt1 | contig 15782 bp, 17 predicted proteins | sample S1TSphfallax_3_FD_187694 | JGI IMG/M metagenome (GOLD analysis project Ga0209208, IMG submission 187694) | Host-associated microbial communities from peat moss isolated from Minnesota, USA - S1T2_Fd - Sphagnum fallax MG (SPAdes) (version 2) | ecosystem: Host-associated > Plants > Peat moss >...
TGGTTCCCTGCGCTCTCAATCATATTAAGCGGTTGCGGAGTACATCTTGTCTGCTCTCTAACGTGCATCACTAAGGTCCTACAGACTAACACCACCAACCAAAATAGCCTGTCTCACAACCAACATGCTAATCTTAGACCGAAATTACAGTAGCCCAGCTCCCAGATCTGCGCAGCGGAAGAAGATCAACACTCCAGCTAGACCACCACCATTCTATCTTCCAAAAAACCCTCCTCCCCACACCAAGCTTACGTCCCTTTAAAGAATGTCTCTCCTCCTTACTTCTGTCCGTTTTCTCCAAAGCTTCTCACTCAAGCTTACCATGCACCGTCACAAGATCCACGCCTCCTAAACTTAACACAGCCACCTTCATTAAATCCCCCCTTTTCGGCGGGTTTAATTCCTTAAACCCTTAAACAAAAGATCAGAAATCCAAAGCTCAGTGGCCAAGATCAGGTAAGTGTTCGATCACCCCATAACCGGTCACACACATACTATAGAAATCCCTACTTTGTCTTGATCTTTTCGACTTTGAACCACAAATTGTGGGTAAGAAATATAGTGCACCCATTCATTTGGGTGAGTAGTTGACTGCATCTCTTTATGTGGAAATCATCGTCTATAAATGTGCCTTCTTTAAAGACCCCCAATCCATACTTATGTCATACCACCCCTTGTGGTAGAAACGACATGTGCCCTATAAGTCTTTCCTTCATTCTTAGAACTCATCTATCCAACATCAAATTATGATACGAGGTTTTTGTAAGCCCGACATACTCCTCTCCATTTTCAAGATTGTCTTCTATTTGTCTTTTAATGATTTGGTGATTTGCCTCTAAGTCCGATTGCTGTTGTAAATTATGGGTCATTGTCCAATTCATTTTGTTTCACAATTCTTTGTTTTGAAAGTCTATAAATCACTCTATAATCCTTACGATGTTAACCACTTAAACCTCTAATTTTTTTAACATATCCCTTGTATTTCTAAATTGAAAAACAAAACCACTCATCTGAATATTCTCCTCTACAATACAACAGAAAATTCATAGAAAACCTCCCATTATTAAAATTTAAAAAAAATTCCCCACAAGATGGTCGCCAAATGGTAGAAATGAAATTTAATCCTTGCAAAATTATTTCACACTACTATAACAACAAATTTGCATTACAATATGCACACATTCATAATTTTTTCCTTGATTTTAACCACACTTGACTCTAAAGTTCATTAAAACACCAAATTCATGGTTATTTCATATAACCAAAATCTGCAATTTAGAATACAATGTAGAAAAATCTCAAAACAAAATTACAATTCAATACATTACATTTTTGATATTCCAAAAAATTTACACAACAATATGGACATTGAAATCATTGCAGAAGTCTGCACTTCTCAATTTTATTGTAAAACAAAAACTCCATTCAAATTGTAGCAAAATTCCATGTTTCATGGAAATGAAATCAAACAACAAAATAAAATCTGTGATTTTCTAAAAATAGAATATGTGGTTTTCTACTACCAAGTACCTACAACTCTGCCTACTTCCTCAAAATTATGTCCCTCTAAAAAATCCTCTTCCTCTTCCCCAAATCTTCCCTCTTTGGGCAATCCCAAGTGACATCATCATGATTCAAAACTAACAAGAATTCAAAATTCAAAATTACAATGTTCCATGAATAGTTCTTGTCCTAAATACCATGTTTATCCAAATCATGTAATCATCCTACCCCCTTAACAAAAAAAAATTAGGCAATGAACCAAATTTTTAGTTGCCCAATCTATCCATTGATTCAAGATTTTCAATTGCCCAATTTGCCAACCCAAAATTTTCAATCACCTAATTTTGTGACTAAATATTCCGTGCAACAATTAAAAAATTGGGCAACAAATGAAATTTTTTGGTCATTATATCAATGGCGGAAATTGAATCATCATTGATTGGATGATTGGAATTTTCTAGGCAATGACCAAAAATAAATTTGGGTGACAACCAAAAAATTTCATTTGCTCGATTCAATGTGAACTTGGCAACCAAAAACGTACGATCACTATAACTACTTTGATGGGAAAAAAAATCATTGCCAAAAAAACACAAAGTACATTTGTAATTCATATAGAAAAGTAAGTTTTTAATGCTTCAAACCTACTTAAAGAAAAACTACTTTTGAAGGGCTTAACATTGTTATAATAAAAATATTCAAGTTTCAAAAAATGTGTATCTACATGCATGATGGGTCAAACATTTTTAACACATCATTTGAATAGTTTGAACTGAAAAAAAAAAAAACAAATATAAAATTGCAATAAATAAATAAAATAACTTAAATAGTAATATAAATTGAAGATGAGCATATATGGTTTATTTAATATGGGAAATACATCGAAAAAATTATGGCATTAATAAAAGGCCTAAAATTTTTTAATACAAAATCTACTTTCCACCTACTTTTACGTTTTGAACAAGGATCGCCAATTTGCTTACTTTAACATGTTTGTGAACATAATATAACCTTTAAAATTTTATAAACACAAATATATTTGTATAAAGTCATAGACAAAAGAATAATCCATATTTTTCAACTTCAAAAGTTTAATATTTTTTATTTTGAAAATATATATAGATATCTTTTCATTCAAGTTGAGAATCTTAATTCAATGGTGAATTTGGCATAACGATGATTTTATGGCATGTTAATTACGCATGACAATTTGCAAAAACTTACAATGTGACACAAAAAGTGGTGCACCTTATTTTACACCCACTCATTTCATAAAGGCATTGTATTTGGCATCATATTTAACACCATGGTGAGAGTCAAAATACCTAATTAGATGAAAGCAAGGTAAAGTAGATGGTTCATTGCTCTATGTCAAAAACATTACAAGTGGTTATTAAAAAGACTTTGATCTATTAGAGGTATCTAAATATTATTTTATACAATGACGAATATGATGATAATCTTTCACTTTATGATCTTAAAATGTTGAAAAATCCCATTTTGAAAATAAATTTAAGTAGTTTTTTAAAAAATGCATGTACTTGCACGAGATTTCCAATTTTACAAAATGGGTTGGAAGGAGATGAATTATATTGATTTAAAATGATTTCAAGTTAATGAAAACCTAAAATATACTTATGTATTGTCAAATTATGCATGTTATATTCATAATATATCAAAATTTCAATGTGAAGTAGGTTTGAACACCATAAATTAACCAATTGTTTTCAAATGTATTTTCAATTTAACTTTTATGATACCAAAGTTGTTCAAATTTTATATGTAACTTACCATAAACTAAATGCAATGACATGTTTTTTATGTTTCTACATAAAGATATTTTGAATTTACTTTCTTGTGTTTATATTAGAAAGTTATTTCATTAGGTGGAGTACTTTGTTTTTGGTCTATGTTACATTATCCACACTTGATCATTATAACAAAAATTCATTTTAGAAAGTTGTGGGGAAGTAGACTTAATAAAATGTCTAGCCATGGAAGTAATGGGGGTAATTAGAGGGCCACCAATCATAGCCTAATGACTATTGAGCCTATGATTAGCACACATGTAGCCCACATTTATACCATGGGAGGAGCACAAATGATAAGCTCAAAAGTTGCGATCATCATAACATATTTGTAAATTGACATCAATGGCACAAACCACAATGGTTTTTGCAACAATTATATTACCACTGGACAACCATTAGATCCTTTAAGCATTTTAACTATGGCAATGGTTCCACCCATAATACTTGTTGCACAACCTTATAGGAGACCATTAAACTAAAAATGATTTAAATCCTAATGTTCATGTTAAAGTCTTCAAAGATACCATTAAAACTAATTTGGTGAAACTATTGATGAGGATGTAATGAATATTTTCACTTTCAAAAACATAATATTTGATTTGTGTAACAATTACATGAGGGATTACCCAAACTACAAATTTGTAGAGTTGGAATATTTTTTTTATAATAGGTACTGCACAATTCAAAATGATGAACAAGTGTACATGCATGCAATTGAAGAACAAGTCAAACAAGAAATGAACGAATGAATGGAGGTGTATTATGAACAATTTTTTAAGCTCGTAAATAGTTGCAAATGCCTATTATAGACAACTTCTTGACCATTGTTTTCAAATCTAAACCATAGTCTTATGAAAGAAAAGAACATTGCAACAACATAAAGAGTTGGCCTTACCTTGTGAAGAAGGGATATTAAGACCTAAAGTAAATAGTTTTCTTTTAATACTTCAAGGGTTTATAACTATAATGCCACAAACCACAACTAATAAACCAAGTATGTAATGTATGAACTATCATCAAATGAACCAAATGTGCATGTTGTGGTAAGGAGACCATAATGGTGGTATCTAAAGTTTTTGCTCAAACAAAAAAACCATACCCTTGCCACATTTGTGGTGTGATTAGACATAAACTAATAGATTGTTCAAATTTTAATGGGATGCAGAACATGTTCAAAGATGAAGGGGTTAAATCCACAAAAAAAAAGCTCAACTATTGATGTACCAAGGTAACAACTAGTTTAATGAACATGGTGGATGTCAATGTGGCAACTACCTAAAGTAAAACCATTAAAGCACAAGTGTTTTAGAACATGAATCAAGGAAAAAGAAAAGTGTTGTTAATTGGATGAATGAAAAATGGCTAAAAAAAGTCATTTGTGGATACCATACAACAAATGCAAGTTGCAAATCCACCAGTGGACTTAAATTCTAAACCTATTGGTGAATGGACTACAAGTTGGACAAGATGACCAAATATCATGGTCCTTGTAGAACTTTTAAAAAATAGCAAGTTACTATGTTTCCCAATAAATTAATGTCTATAGAAAAAATCTTCTAAAATATTAATAAACAGATGTTGGAAATCAAATTATTAATACTTTAAGTTTGGGATAATTGTTAAAAATAACATCTGATTTCAAAAAGTACCTTCAACAAAAAATGAAGCAAAAAAACTATAGGTGAATGTTGAACCCATACATAACAAGCCTATAATTGGGTGTTTGCAGCTATAGTGGCCTTATATGGACGTCACACTGGTAGTTTTTCTTGTATTCCTTAGATACAATAAAAAAAAAAAGATTCATTTGTCTTAAGCTATCATAATCAACCTTTCAAAAATAAAAAAATCAAATGAAAATTATGGATAGCCAATAAGTAATGGACTTTTGAATTTTGCCCACATTTTTTGTCACATTTACAAAATTCATGGATATGGACTTTTATTTTACAATGTGTTAATCTTACGTGTTTGAAACTTTGGGACATTGGATGAATTATGTTTAAGAAACTAAAGATCCATTGAATGAATGGAATGTGATTTAAATTTCTTATGTTATGAACTTTTTTAAATTCCAAAAACTGTAATTATTTTTTGTTTTTAAAAGCATTTACAAATAATTATTTTTAAATAATTTATTTTGAGATTTTTTAAAAAGTCTTATAGCATTATGATTTGAAATTGGAAATTGAAAAAAATGTTAATTTCATTATCATATAATTTTCATACTTTAAGCTAGTTTTCAACTACACTAGAAAATGACTTTGAAAAGGGACTTTAATCTGTTGAAATTGTGACACCCTAGTGTGTTTTTGCCCGATTACTATTTCAAAGCTTACACCTAAAGTTTAAACTTGCCTTATAGTGGCCATTGACAACCGCATGGCAATGGTTCAAGTGTATGTTAACAATAATACAATTGAGGATGTAGTTTTAAATGGAGGTTTAAGAATAAATATCATCATGGAGCAATTGTGAACCAAGTTAAGTTTACCTTAATTGAAACCTACACCATACAATCTATGGATGACAAATCAAACAATTGTGCAAAACCATTGGGTTTGGTTTGAAATCTCAAAATGTATGCACATGGTATACCTTATGTAGTTATTTTCATTATATTGTAAAACAATGTAGGAGATTATAGTTATTCCATGTTATTGAATAGAGTTTGGTTAAAACTACAAAAGTAGCCCATGGTTAGGGTAACAATATGGTTACCATTCAAGGCAATGGAAAAATTAGAGCAATTCATGTTAACAAACACATGGGGAACAATGTTAAGAAACCAAAAGTGTTATTGTGTTAAGACTTTTTAAATAGCAATATAAATGAAGAAAAAGATGTAATATTTTCTACTAAGCTTGAATTGTTATAAGAACCATTAGTCTACCGCAAGAAGCAATTTTTTCTATGCAATAACTACAACTATGAAAAAAAAAAGGTATTTTTGTAAAGGTTCAATCATATAATTAATTAGTATATATCCAACCATGGGAAAATTGATAAAAGTTTAGATCAAATAGATAGGAAGTGTAGAATTTCCAAATGGACCTATAATTGTTTTGGAAAATAAGGTATATTAATTTTTATTATCATCATAAATATTGACATGTTTTTATTGACAAGAATTTTATCTATGTGAAAATACAAGAATTGCATATTATAAGTTAAACTTTGACTTTTTTTTTGAAATAACTTAATTTGGGAATTAATGACAATCCACAATATGTGAAAGTGAATGTGCATTTGGGACAAGAATGAATAAAGGCTCTAGAATGGCTATTGAAGGAGTGTGCATTCACTTGGATGCACAAGGACGTTATGGGCATACCACCAAAGTTGGTGCAACATTGAATTGAATTGGATATTTCAAATGATATGGCACAATTTTATTGTTGCTTCATTAAAAACTTTTTGTTCATTATGGCCACCATGACTAAATTCAAAATTAAACCTTTTTTGTGAACCACAAAATATTTAAACACCTAGGAACTAATTAACTTTTTCCAAATGAACTCACGCATTGGAAAAGATGAAAAAAACACAACTACCAATGCCTACAAATGCATAAATTTCCAATGTAAAAAATGTGTAGGGGTTTGATTTAGGCATGTAACAAATGTTAATTTTTTTTTAATGTCAAGGAGAGCTTGCAAATGCCTCTAACAAGAAGTACATTGCACTTCCTTTATTGCTTGAAAATTTGGAATTCTTCATGTGCAACTACATTTTCAAACTTAACATTTAGTTCTTTTGTTAACTCTAATTTTGTGTTGCATGCACCTACAAGGTTAAAAGGCTAAGAACACTTGACCCATGGATTGCATGTTTATTTTTTGCTAGTAAAGATCAATTTGCCAAGGTGTTTGATTCATAACCAATACTTACAAAATGTAATGAAACTTTTAGCAATTGGAATTCCTCTTTCCATTTCAATTTGGTTGGTGGTAGATATAGAATTCTGATTCTATATTTTCGTCAAAATATAGACTAAATCATATCATGAAACTAATATTAATAAATTATGCTCAAGCAAATTATGAAAAGTATGAGAAAAACATCAAAACAACAAAAAACTAGTTATGGAGTTGAAGAGTTTCTAGAAAAAAATATACTTTTCTTCCATACTCCCTAAAAAATTAAAGTTTCACAATGATCTCCTATCTTGCCAAAAAGGATCACCTTAAAGAGTTCCTCTGATCAATTCAAATTCAAATGATGATGAAAACTATGTAAACTAGTTAATAAATCTTAGGAAAGTAACTAGGTAAGTAAGTATTTACTAACTAATTATTTACAATAAGTAATTATTCCTTTAACATTACCCCAATTGAACTTTAAATTACATCCCGAGATTCTAAATCAAAGTATGTTAAGAAAGTTGAATCAATCTATTGTTTCTAATCATGTGGGTTAGAAATCTAATGTTGATTTTACTATACCATAGTCTGATCTATATGTACTATAGTCTCATCTATCATATTGTGTTCAGAATGTGTTAATTTATTACTTGTACTTTTGTTTGCAATTGTGCAATTGTTTACAAATTTGTTGTTGTTTAATCCTATGACTATAATCACAATGTGACTTGTATCTGCTACTATGATTGAAGATTTGATGTTGCTTGAGTCTATTGTTGTGACTGCAAAAGTGATGTATTTTGAGTTTGATCTTGTTGTTGTAGTTCTAATGTTGGATCAATTTGATCCTCTTGTAGTTCATCAATTCTAAGTTCCTCAGTTTGTAATTTTCTTTGTTATTTCTATAGCTGCAAATCCATACTCCTAGGAACTAACCTCCTATGGAATATATTCTAATGGTTTTAGACTATGTTTTAATACATATTTCATACCTCTAGCTTCCTCCTAAGAATTATCCTTTCCTCTTCTAAAGTCTACTAGTTCCTCCTTTACTATTCTTATGTTTGATGGTCTTGCACCATTAGTTTGTACTTTTTTTTCTTCCTCATTTAAGGTTTCTGATTTTGAAATCAAGACTAAAAATTCATATTGGAAAAATGGTATGACCTTTTCCATCTGGGATATTTTATGCCCTAAACCCTAAACTTTACTTCTAGTCCTTGTACAGATCCTAAACTTTTGTGTGAAGTCCATATATCTCCATAAATGTTTGTTCCTATAGTAGAACTCGGTCTTGAAGGTAGCATACCTTCATAATTCTATGGTATTGGAACAAGTTGTTGGTCATCGGGCATATTTGGTTTTGACTCTAGCATTTGCTCTTGTGGTTCTTCCTAGGCTTGAGATTGTGGCTCCCTTTTGGGCCATCTCTAACATAGTAGTGACATACGAAATACAAGTATTTTTCGAAGGTGCTAAAAAAGAAGTATTTTCAAGTATTTTTAAAAAACATTATAAAAATACAAAGGCTTGAAAATTGGCCTTTGTATCAAGTATTTTTAAGTATTTTTTAAAAAGCCCAAAAAAACGTAAAATACGCGTATGTTTGAATCGAATTGAGAGTATGTCACTACTATGATCTCTAATGCTCCTACCCATTTGATATTCATTTCTTGCTTTAGAGAGATATGTGGTCTTATGTTGGACCTAGGAGACATTGACTTCACCTTTGGTTTTTGTTGCTATTGCTATTTTTTTTCAGTAATTATATTGCTTGTTGAGGGTTAACACTGCCCCTCATTGTGGATTCTTCATGTCTCTTTTGCATTTTCAGTAAAGTTTCCTTCATCATCATCATAAAATTGGGACATTAGAACTGCTCTTCTAAATGTCTTTGTTTTTTATTCTTTCTCCTTCTTAGGAAAATTATGTATAACATTCAATGGTCTCTTGTTTTTTATGAACCTCTCTGTCAAAGTCTCTATCCTCCTCTTCTCCATTTGTGGCTACTCACTATGTTTTTTCTTCTCCTATGGTTTGGCTCCTTTGACTTGAAACCATTTTTGAAACAAAACTTTTAGAGCAATAGTAGAATGGCATTAATCCTTCTTGGGCTTTCTTTTGGCAATTCCTCCAACCATGTTTTTTCAACATTTGTCCCATTTGATCAACTTTTTGACCAACTAAGAATACATTATTGCAACCCAATTCATAAATTCTCCATGATCTATTTTGGAAATCATCATGGTAGATTTGTTGCTGAAGTATTATACATTATCTTTTTAATAAATAATGGGCATAATTGCAACAATCCTATTGACATACTCTAGTTTCATTTTTTTAACAACCCATCCTTCATTGGTGTTGTAAGTATTTGGAACCTATTAGTTATGTTTGCCAAAACTACTCTAGCATTTGACATTTTTGCCTAATCTGCTTTTATCTCGCATGCATGGTATATTTTAAAAACTTATGCTAGTAGATGTCTATTTATAATTTTTTGCTCCTTTGCCATCATAACTTTGACTCTATTGTCGTAAGAATCTAATTTCTAGTTGTTCAAAAATTGAACCAAAATATTATGATGGGGAGTCTTCCATTCAATTTTAAACAAGCCTACCAAATTGGCTTTGTTTCCCCATTTTCTTTCCTCCCCTCTAGAACTTGTCTAGAGCAAAATGTTTTTCAAATTGTTATTGTAATTTTGCTCTGTAGGAGTGAAGGTATACCTAACCTCATCATCATGTTGAGTTTGGATTTTCTTTCCTAAGAGATTGGTAACCATTTCTTGTTGAGTCCTTCTCTTGTTGTGTTTTTTGTTTGGAATTTGGACCTTCTTTAGAGTTAGCTCTTGTGTAGGCTCCTCTTATTGCAATGGTCTTTCTTGTTGTTGATGCAAATCATCTCGCTCCAACTCCTCTTTAGAATTAGAAATCAAAATCAGACCAACTTGTTCATTCATGCTTGCCTCTCTTCTAGGCTTTTTAAAATAATACTTCCTCAAAGTTTTTTTGCAATCTTTGTTGTTCTTTTTAATCATTTCAAAAGCTTTTCAAACTTAGATAATGGAGAAGATCTTTGAGATGAAGAATAAACAAGAGATGGAAATGTTGAAACTTTCTTTGGACACCTAAATTGCAAAGGCAAAATGTTGAAAAACTTCTACTGTTCTCTTTGTCTCTCTTGCTTTTCTTCTCTCAATTTTCATAATCTTTCTTTGGATTATCTTTGCAAATTTTCAATAAATCTTTCTCTTGTGCTTAATTTGGAGATAAAAAACAACAAAAACTTGTTTGTAGAAAACTTGTTCTCTTATTTGCTGATTGTAGAAACACCATCATCTCATTTCATGTAATGATGTTTCACTTTCTTCTTTAGGGTTATTGTCTTAATGACTTGTCCTTTTTTCTTATATTTTTAACACTTGTTGACTTCTATTTTAGTTCATATTAACAATAATATGGGCTATAATTAATGTTTGCTAACCTAACAACTATATAAATATGACACTAGGTTCTTCTAATAATACCTTTAATTCTAATGATTTGGTGTTGTCTACATTACAAATTTCTTCTATCTTGTGTTGAGTCATTAGATCAACAAAGTTTTGTTCTCATGTTACAAACATATCTAACTTATAGTTTGTTGGTTATAAGATTGTGTAATCACGGTTTCTGAATAATCATAGCTTGTTGATTCATCAAATTCATTGAGGTTTTTTCTAATGTGACAAGCTGATTAGTATCTATGATCTTTGATGTTCTTTCATTTTCTAAATCTTCATTAGATTTCTTTTTTTTGTGGTGAGAATGTATAGATTCTAAAGACTTTTGATTCTTTGAATTCTAAATCCCCTCCAATGTTTGATCCACATATTTATATGGTTTCAACTTGTTAATATTGACCAATACTAGGTTTGGTTCAAAATTGTTAATAGAAACAAGAAAAATAATGTTATTGGGTAAATAATATTGTACTTCAAATAGGCCAAACCATCTTTTCTTCAATTTGCCCAAATGTGACTTTTTCTCTTTTAGGAAACCACAAAACATAATCTCCAAATTGGAATTTTTCCTTTGTGTGTTTCTATTGACTTCACATAAATCTATTCCACTGGTTTGCTCCAACATTATTCTGAGCTTCCAATTTGTTCTCCTCTAACTTCTTTAATTTTATAATTTTGGTAGTTACTACTTTGGTGTGTTTTGCATCATTATGGTCTCCACTAATAGTCGGTATAACATATTATGTTGGCATTAGAGGATGCAGACCATAGATTAACTGGTAAGGTGTGTATCTTGTTACCACCTTATAAGTTGTCTTGTATGAAAATAAAATTGTGGACGGATGTTCATCCCAATCTATTATCTTTTCATTGACTAACTTGGTTAATAATCTACCAATAACTTTGTTAATGAACTTTGCTTGTCCATTTCCTTGTGGGTAATAAATAGTAAAACTAACATTCTTTAATAGAAACTATTCTATCAAATGTTTAATTGTCTCAATGATGAAATGTACTCCTTGATCCATGATTATGGTAAAAAAACATCCAAATCTAGTCAAAATATACTCGTATAGAAATCTAGTTGTAACTATTGTAGTATTGGTTTTGAATGCCTTTGCCTCTACCCACTTGGTTGCATAATCTATAGCTACCAGAATATATTTGTTTCTTGTTAGTCTTCCTACTAATTTAACCCTAAACTTTGTACTTTTGAGGTGGTCAAACATCTATGCAATTTGTTGTCTTGTTCCACTTTGTACACTTTTATCTTTTTCATAATAAAGGGTTTTGCCTTTTTGGCTAACTTATGTTTTTGAGCTAAATTCAAAGTTTTTGGCATTTGACCTATCTCCAAATAACTCTTCACTTTTTCCATCCATAAAGGTTCTACAAAAAATAACAATGCATCTACAGTCTGATCTGGGATTCCCAATGGTTTTGAACTATTTAATAATATGGATAAAACATCAACTATTGCATGTGTTTTACCAAGTTTATAGACTGTTGTGAATTCATACTCCAAAAATAACAACAATCATATGGCTATCCTTCCAGACATCTATGGTTTGTTGACTAGATATACAAAAGCCATGTGGTCTACATAAAAGACAAATTTGTTTCCCAACAAAAAATGTTTAAATTTATGAAAAATATAAACCATTGCTAAGGTTTTTTTTTGTAGTGATATAATTATGTTTTACTTTATTTAACAATCTAAAGGCGTATACTATAGACTAGTCATACTTACCAGTTGGGATTTGTGTTAACATTACACCTATTGTTAGTAAAGATGCATGTGTGCACATGGAACTCTAACTGCCAATTTGGAGGTATCAAAATTGGTGCTTCCATATATCTTTGCTTGATTTAATCCCAAGCTTCTTAACACTCTGTGGTCCATATAAAAGGTTTTATCTTCCTCATCAGCTTTGTGATTGGTGCCATGATAAAGGCAAAGTTTTTGATGAAACATCTATAAAATTAAGCCATACCATTAAAGACCTAAATATGTTATGGGTTTGTAGGTACTTGCATATTAACTATTGCCTTGTATTCCCTTGGAAACTATGAACCCTAAAATCATTCTTGAAAATACCATAAAGGCACATTTTTTTGGTTAAGACTAATTCGGTATTTTTAACATTTTTGAAAGTAAAGTTTAAGCTTCATCAAATGACTTTCCATATCACTGTAGACCATGAAATCACCTAAAAATATCTTCAAGAACTTGTCTAAGTACTCTTTGAAAGTTATGCTAACTACTTTCTAGAATGTTGGTGGCCCATTTTTGACACCAAATGGCATCACCATCTAAACAAAAGCTCCCCAATCTATTAGAAAGGTTTTTTTATATCTATCTTTGGGGGCTATAAAAAATTGATGGTATCATGAGTATCCATCTAAAAATGAATAGGCTTCACACTTTGCTATAGTGTTCAGTACTTCATTAGAAAATGGTGAAGGATAAGGATTCTTTTTGGTTGCCTAATTCAACTTTTTGAAATTTACACAAATTTTCAATTTCCCATTCTTCTTAGGTACTATCACTATAGGCGATAACCATGTAGCCTCCTTTATTAGTTGAATGAAACCTATTATTAATAGTTCGTCAATATCATGTTTGACAATTGTAGCATAATTGGGGTTCAATCTGTACCTTACTTGATGTGCTAGTGGGATTGAGGTGTCTAATTCAATTTTGTGTTGAGCCAACTCTGGAGGTAACCCTTTTAAATCCTTGTAAGTTCAAGCAAACACATCTTTAAACTCCTTTAGGAAGGTCTAAAGCTCCTTAGTTGTCTTTGTTGTTGATTGTGCATTAACTTTGATGCACTATGGATTTGCTTCTATCCTAAGATTTAACTTAACAAGATGTTCTTTAGTCAAGGTCCAACCTATTATCTAAAGATTTTGTACTTGAATTTTGGTTGGTGTTTCATCCACTTCAATATCATCTTGGCTATGATGATAATAAGTTTCTAGATAGACCTTATCTTCCAATGATGTTTATGGTCTAACATTAAATTCAGTTGTTTTTGTTGTTGAAAACACCATTTTTTGTTATTCCTTGATCTAATATCCCTTGTTTTGGCTCAAATTCTCCATTGATTTTAATATTTGTAACTCCAACACTCAACAATGAAATTGTTTCCTATGAAATAGTGATTGTGCCAATTGAAAACAACTCTAATTATGTTTCAAAGATCAAATCTTCTTCCTCATATGTTAGACCTTCCATCATGTCATAATAAATAAGTACTTGGGGCCTTTTGGTTTTTGCTCCTAATTTCTTGTTAACTAATATTATTTTGACTATTCCATTGCCTTGAACAATAATCACATTGTTCCCCCAATCATGTGTAACCTTTGCATCTTTGAGCCAAGGCTTTCCTAACAACATGGAATAATTAAAATTTACCATGTTGTTTTGCAAAATAGTAATTACGGCTACATATGGTATGCCACGTATTTGAATCTTCAAATTAGATGATTCCTAAAAGTCTAGTCATACTCTGATCAACCATTATGGGGTGATATGAGGTTGGTCTTGGTTTGGGTAAACCTAATTTTGTTCTAGGGTTTCTTATTATGATGTTCACACTTGCTCTGTCATCTAACAAAACATCCTCAACAATGTTCTTCCCAACTTGTACTTGGATAATTGCCATCTAGTTATTTACCTTTATAACTATAGTGTTAGCTTGAGAGTGTGTTTCAATCAATATGGCTATTCTAGGTTTTGGTATCACTTTAATATCTATATTGGGTTTTTTTGGCTTTAGTTCTTGCCACATATTTTTAAAAAAATCTAGTGTTATCTTCAATAATTGACCTATTATCAGGGTGTAGGTGGTTTCTAACATCTATTTATTGATATTTTGGAATAATTATACGCATAATTATGTTGTTAGGAATAACATACATATTTTGTGATATAATTGGTTTTATGGATACATCGGTGTTTAGTAATCTTGCCCAACTTGTACTCCATTATGCTTTCTTCTTTTGATTCAAAGTTTTTGGTGGGTTTTCTACTTGCATCTCTTGTATAGTCTTAACAAAAGATTTTTGTGGTCTCTACTCCTCTTCCTAGTCAGCAACAAACTTCTTGTTTGATTATCTATCCTTGAACACATATTATTCAGTAACCTTGTTCTTGGTGATGGCCATGTTTGATGCACCCGCAAACTCTTGGATAGACTCAACTTCGAATCTCAAGGTGAAAACAATAGAAGGATAATGAGTTGGGGCACGCTCCATGGCTCACAACATTTCAGGGGTAGAAAGGGCGTGCTAGAGCTCTAGGATGTGGCCTAGGACGAGTGAGAAGCAAGTCAATTATTCACACAGACTTTGTTGAGAGTCATAAAGCTCCAGTCAGCTTGAGGACTCGACCACGTGCCCAAGATTCAAGAAGTAGGGCAGAGACTCCAGACTCAGCTGTAGAGCTAGACGACAGCATAGCCAGGCTGGTAGGACCTTAGCCACAATTGTGTGGTAGCAGCAGCAGGGTATATAAGCTTAGAGACTCTATCTGCTAAGGTAGGAAGTGATTGTGTACTCTCCCATCTTTCTTGCTGCTGTGCTGTGTGTGATTACGTTGCTGTGCTTGCTCTTGCTACTGTGTATTTGAATTCCCTCAACAGGTTATGGGCCCACACTACGCGTGAAGGGTAGACAGGGAATTTTCTGTTTGGTAGCTTAGTGTAGTTGAGGTCTTGTTTGCTTGTTGCTGACGAGCAGTGTTGCAAACATGGAGTCTGCTAGCTACGAGAAGGGACAAATCCAGAAGCTGGACGTCGACAACTACAGTACCTGGTGTGTGGAGATGAAGGCGCTGCTGATTCACAAGAAGATGTGGAAATATGTGGATCCTAGCGTGGCTCTGCCGATACCCAGTGAACGCAGTATTTGGCTTGACAAGTCATTAGAGGCACATTCTTTGATTGTGTTGAATTGCAAGCCGCATCACTTTCCCATGCTAACAGCGTGTGAGAATGGAAGACAGGCGTGGGAGAAGCTGTCTTCAGTGTTTCAAGCCAAGAACAACGCGAGGAAGCTGACCCTCAGGAAGCAGCTGAGTGCGTTGAAGAAGGA
>Ga0209208_10006750_pt1 | contig 15782 bp, 9 predicted proteins | sample S1TSphfallax_3_FD_187694 | JGI IMG/M metagenome (GOLD analysis project Ga0209208, IMG submission 187694) | Host-associated microbial communities from peat moss isolated from Minnesota, USA - S1T2_Fd - Sphagnum fallax MG (SPAdes) (version 2) | ecosystem: Host-associated > Plants > Peat moss >...
CACCCAACAAATATATAAGTGTCTATAATTGGTTGAAATGTGATCACATTGATGAAATTAAGTTTTTGGGTGGATGTTTTATGATTGTACTCTACACAAGAATAAAATTACATTTATAAATGAAATCTGTCACACAATTTTAATGGATAAAATTGACCACACAAATGTAATCGACCATTTGGATGAAATCATTAACATGGATGACCATTCACAAAATACATGAAATTGAACTTCACAAATGAAATTGACAATAAAGATAAAAATTAATATATCTATTCATGAAGTAAGGTAGTTTGTTTTCTTTTGTTTGTTGTGCTAAGATGTCCCAAACCACGACATTTCATGTTGCACACTTGGTATTTTTGGAAAGCTCTCAATGAGTAGGGGTTTTGCACCAACTTGGTTTGAAAATATTTGGAGCTACGATATGAAAACTATTGATTATTGAACCATATTCTCAATGAAAATTAAATAAAATCAAAACTAAAAATCGTATTAGAATTTTAGGGCATTCTTGGTGTTGTTGGGAAGCCCTTGGTGAGTCAGATTCAATAGAGTTTATTTCACCTTTTTCAAAGCTAAGGTGTGGAAGATATTAAATGTTTAATGGATCTTGTTGCTGGAAATTCAAACAAATTGCAAAAATTGGGTTTGGAAGGAAAAATCAGTTGACCCTTAAATGTGTTCACATTGCCAAATTTAGAAATCTTTAGTTCTAAAAATGTGAAAAATAAAAAATGTGTTCACACTTGGGCCAATGACACAAGCTACATTAATATGCATTATGAAACAAACAAAACATACCACAAGGGTTAGGGTGAATTTCATGTTCTTCACAACATTGATCAATATGACAACCATGGATCATGGATGGTTTGATAGGGATGAACACGATCATTGTCCATTTTGTTGATATGTTTGTGTGAAGCTTGCATACTTACCTCCCTCCTTCTTGGTTAGGTAGGTTACACACATCTACCCACCTTCTTCCCTTTTATAAAACTACATCCTTGTTTACAAATTGATTTGAAAAAAATATTATCCTTCAACCTTTTCTTGTTATGCTTTGCACACATTGCTTTACAATGGCAAAATGACCTAAAAACAAAAATCTACAAAAACTTAAAAATATCTTTTGTTGCTACCCATTAACTTTATATATATATTAGTGTGGCATGTGCCATGGCCCAAGTGTGAACTTGTTAGCCAAGTAATTTTTCCTTTGAAAACCAGTTTTTGTAATTTAGTTGAATTAACAAAAACTTCTCAAAATTCAATATCTCCCACACATTAGGTCTAAAAATTACAAAATAAAGGTCATAAAATCTGACTTATTGAGGATTTCCAACAATACCAAGAGCACTCCTCAATTTCCTCAAAATCATTAATTTTGATTTTATTGAATTTTCAATGAAAACTTACTAAATATTCAATAACTTTTGCTTTGAAGGTGTAAACATGACATTGCCATGGTGCACCCCTACTCATCAAGAGCTTTCCAATGATACCAAGAGTGCTAATGGGGACCCTATATTAGGAGTTCTCAACATGACTAACAACCTTTTTTAATACCTAAATTTACACATATGAGTCTAATCAAATTATAATTGGTGGCTATTTTACATTGTCACTCATAATAACTTCTCAACAAATTTGTGGTCGAAGGCATATTTGAAAGATTATGGAATGGACTATTTGTGCATTGAAGATGTGAACATCATGTGATTGTAGATCAAAACCAACTGTCAGAGTGTCTCAACAAAACTTTGAAAACATTCTTTTACTTCATTTGACCCTTGTTTCCTTATTCCCCAACCTCTTGTGTAAGCACTTGGAAATTAGGTCCAAATGAAGAGAATCTTGATTGTGTCTTGTTATTTTGAGCTCAAAAGTTAAGATCCAAATTCTTGAAAGAATTTGCAAACAAAATTTATGGAGATTTTCACCTAGATATTTTGGTGTCTTTTGTCCTATTTTTCACTAGGTGCAAATTGTACAATCACACTTGTAAATTACCCATTAAATTTAGAAATACTAGATTTGTGACAAAAACCAATCATAATAATGAATTGATAGAAATATATGGTAGTACTTTGGTAAATTTGGCATAATTTATATTATTTTTAGAGATTCTGAAATTCTGAAATTTTATCTTATTGAAAGGAAATTTTGTGAATGAAAATGAAAAATCCTTTGAAATATTTGACGAATATTTTATTTTCGGAATGAAATATTCATAATTAATTAAATTTTTAGTAGACCTAAACCCTAAACCTTAAACCCCTATAACCCTAAACTCTAAACCTTTCATAAGTAATTTCAAAGGCAAAAAAAAGAGAGAATATTTTTGCCTATCAAAATGAATGCAATGAAACAAATGGCAAGCACGTGGAAAGCACAAAATAGCTTGTAAGAAAAAAAGAGAAAAAAGTACCCAAGTCACTAAATGACAGGTAGAGTGAACCAACATCTCCATTGACATTTTTACTTTTTTGGGTGGTACTTTCATTTTATACTTGAGCAAAAAAAGTAAGGGTTTTAAGATTTTGCCATAGTACTACGTAGCTGAAGTTAATTCAAGGCCTAAATGAGGTTAGGAATTTTATTTTTTTAATATTATGATAATTTCTGAAGGGGGGATTTTGCTATCAAGAGCTACTTGTGAATTTCATCGAAGTTGGAAACTTTAGACATTTTGATATGAATGTCATTATCTTCCATAAAGTTGAAGAATATCAATTGAAGGGTGTTGTTTGAAGTGTGACACAACATGGAAAATATCAAAATTTTAAGTTTGGATTAATTGTATTAAATTCATATTTTTTCATTTTCAGTAATTTGATATGCTTTGCAATGTTCTTCTTTTCAATTTTATAATGTAGCCAAATTTTCAATCATCAATAAGAAGATTTAGTCAAATTTGGTTATAGACCATATATAAAAATATAACAATCTTCTTATATTCTGGCTGCATGTTGGAATTTGATTTGATTTCTAGTGAATTAGGGCCATAATTTCCATGGGAGTCCATTGTTTGTGTTAAAATCATATTTCAAGTTGAAAAAGTGCAAAAGATTGTCGATAAAAAAATCCATTGATACTTTGGTGTTCACATTTTGTGTAAAAGGTCAAACATTTGTCGACTAATTACCTAAAATGCATTTGTTAAAATTGTCATTGAAATGAAAAAAAGAAATTAAGTTGCAATAAATAAATAAATAAATCTTTTGAAAACACCACTAAATAAGGGTTAATTTGCTACCTATTGATTTATTTTTTATAAATGGGACACTTGGCATGGCTATTCTTTAGGAGAGTCACAACTAATGTTGGTAGGTTCTAGGACTTATTTAGGTTCAAGTTTAGGTTATAAGTCAAGTTCTAAAATACTTAGATCAAAAGTTTTGAGTTCTGTTGGAATTATGATTGGAACCTAATTGTATAATTGGCCTCTTTTCAAAGTTAAATTATACCTTAAATTGAGAGAGTTGTCCCATTTTAAACAAGTTCAAGTTCTCTAGGTAGATATGTACAAATTTGTGAAAAAATGATAAAGTTGGCTCTACATTTTAAGCAAGTTATTTAACCTATTAATTGTACATAGTTAATACAACATAATTGTTAACCTTAATTGTGTGCACTAGTTGAACAAACCAATATTACACCAATGTTTTTTTGTTTAGTTGTGTATAATGGAGATGAAACTAGACTTGTTAAATTGAACCAGCTCAAAAAAAATTCTTCATGAAAATGATAAACAATTATGCTTTTAGAAATTCAACCAAAGGTTCTATTAAAAAAAAAACCAAAACTAGTAGTCTATAATTGAAGAATTGCACAATGTTTTTGGGGATGAAGGTGTCATAGGGTGGGTGCGGGGGGAAGGGGCATAATTTTGATAGTTTTTCAACCTAAAAAATATGATGTTGACACATTCAAAAACATTTTGTGAAAAGAATGGCCCTAAATTCATTAGATTTCTAATTTTTAAAAAAAAATGTTAGATCTCCAACATTTACCAATAATACAAATTTAAAATTATTTTTTTGAGTTTTCATATCTAGTTTATAGCCAATCTTGGTTAAATATTCTTGTTGATGATTGTCAATTTGGGGGTGTATGTATTATGTAATGGTTCATTTTTGGCAAATACAAAGCCCATACAAATCTTTAACAAGAATTTAAAAATTGTCTAAATGGACATGATTGTTACTTTTAAATTTTGATTATTATATTCTTTGATTACTAAATGCTCACTCACTTATGAAAATTTTAAAACCTAGGTCAAAACTTATATCAAAAGATGTTGATGTTATATGTTCTACTGATGCAACTTGAAAATCCTAAGAGGAAGACCCACAAAGTTCACATCAATGAAAATTCATTATAGATTTTTAAAACATGTTCGTCAAGCAAAAAACATTTGTGAAAATAAGGTCCAATTTTGACCTTTCAAAATTTATAACTATCATTTGGTTAAGATTTTTATTAAAAACATCACACCTGATTTTATTATTTCATTTTAAAACACATATTAAATCACTATAAGTAAATTGAAGTGAAATTCTATATGAATTAAAAAATTCTTGACAATCTAGTTAGGCAATCAATTCATATTTTTTAATTTCAAAAGTCTATTACTAACAATGAATGAATTATTTTCAAAAAAAAATTATACAAATGTTTTCATTTTTAGGTTATTAGTTTAAGATCAATTATTTATTGACAAATTGCAGATTATATTATCCATCACAAGCATGTACACACAATGCACCTTGCAAAAATACCATTGAATCACTTGAGCTTGCATTCATCCTTGGCTACATCACACAATTGAAGGAAAAGAAAACTCTACTTATAGGTTATGACTTGAGTCAAGTACATTTTTGGTCTAGACAATTTAAAGAGCAAGGAACATCTTCCAATGCATACTATATTTGTATTATAGTGTGATTACTATTAATTAGTCCAAGTGGGGACATTGGAGATTTTTTTCTTTTTGTTTTTCTTGGTGATAGGCCTCTTCAATTGGTCTATCACCCATAGAAATACCTAATTTTTTACATACTCTTAAAATAAAACATGTCCAGATACCCCACTTATGTAAATGACAAGACCTCTTTGTAAACCCGCACAAGTATAAAATCAAAATTTATGCAAACAAAAGTTTTATTTATAATAAGCATGCACAATGCATTTCAAAAGCATTGTGCATGCTTGTATGAATAAAGATGAGCATGGTTTCTTCCCTATTCATACCATGAAAAAGAAAAAAGAAAAAAAAAGGAACAACTATCAAATGCTAGCAAACAAAGAAAACAAAAATAGAGAAAAGGAAAGCACGACTTATGACATATCACAAAGTGACATATGACATTTGCTTGTCTTGCACCCATCACAAAAGAAAAAGAATTCAAAGCCCACATACTCGGAAAAGAGAAAATATCTGAGGTTTCTAAACTCACATTGGCTAATGAAAATTTCTTCTTCTCACTTTGTTCAGCTCCATTTTTGACATTGCCTAATCACGTGGGCAGAAACTGTGGGACATAGGGAAGAGAGAGAGAGAGAGTGTATTTATGCCTGTGCCAGTACAAGTGTCCCTTGCTGTGATCTCATCAATTTGGGGCCTTCTAAATAGCCTATCTTCAAAATTTTGCGCCATGATGTACTCTTTTAAGAACACTCTTACAAATGACCCCTTTGCACTAGAGCTGAGATGGAAGGACGACTGCAACACAAACTCCCTGAATGGAAAATTGTGTTGTGTCTGTGCTAGTTCACTTTATACTATATCCCCAAATTTCTGCCCTTGCCATTAGCCCAGAGGAAAAATGGTGACGAACAGTTTTGGAAAGAGAAATTTCATGCAGCCACTGGGAAGGTTCAGTATGAACTCATTAACAGTCCACTTTTTTTTTGGAGGGGGTGCGGGGAGAGGAACTTTTTCGGTTTATTTCACTTGTTCCCAATGTGTTCCCAATAGCACCTGGATTTTATTCTATATGATTTGTCCAAAGTTCAAATCTCATGTATATAAACTGAAAAAATGAAATCTAGGGGAACACATTTGTTTCCATTTTGCAACTAGGGGTCCAAAGAATGCTGATGGCCCAATCAATATGCTCCTTTAAAAAAACCAAAAAAAGTTGTGAGCGCACCCATATGATGTAATTAATATGAATCACACTACCGTAGTACCTTGGGCCATTTCAACACATGTCTGTCGAATAATTAATTAATTTTGAAAAATTCATATATATTCACTATTATCCTTCACAATCTTTTTTGATTTGGAAGAAATAATTTTTGAAAATTTCATATTTCTGAAAATTGGCCAAGGTACTACGGTAGTGGTATTTAACACTAAGAAAACCAAGGAAATGAGAACAGATGACAAGTGCATTGCACAAGCTCTTTTGTTCTTCAGTGCCATTGAACTGCATTACAGGCGCAGGAATTGAAACCCCAACCCTATACCCTGCAGGATATGGAGTACTAACCACTGACGTACCATCAGGCGCTGAAGAAGGAGGCTTATTTTTCCAATTTAGTGCAGATACAAAGTCAAAAATGACAAAAGTTTAAAAACCCTGCAGCGCCGGACAGAGCTCGTTAGGGGGTGTTTACCGTCCCGCGCCCTTGTGAGGGCAAAAGGCTGTGATTAATGGACTTCATGTGAAGCCTATGGCGAGGGCCAGAGTGAAGCGACACCCACCATGCCACCATCCACTGGTTGCAGTTATGATTCAGGTGTTGATGAAGCTCCAATGATTTTGATTCACCCGATTTCGCCTTGGTAACCCATCCTGTAAAGTAGAGAGGTCTTTTGTATGGGTATACAAGTTAGAAAATAGGTGACTACTGGGTAAGTAGACGGCTTGTAGCTTATACATGTATAAGGGTTGTTTCTTACTACCTAGCTACTAAAACCTTCCAGATAAAATGTTGTTAGAAAAGTGGGTTGTTAGAAAAGTAGGTAGTAATAACAGCAACTGAGCCCCACCATGTTAGCTACTGAATTTGAACCTGTCTGGCTACCATCCATTCTTCATGTTGTCCTGGTCGGTGCTGGATCACTCTGGCCCTACCATGAGCCCAAAATGCTGTGGTTTGTAATCAAATATTATTCAAAGTGAGTCTATTTTGAAACAAGATGACAAGGGGTAGTTTGGAAAGTGACTTTCTGCCATGTTTTGTGTTAAAGTACCTCAACACAATTCATTATCATGTGTACATGTGTAGCACAACATTACACTAGAAGACATGATGATGACACACCACTGTTGACAGTCTAGGCCCACAAATGCGATTAAGAAATTTCCATTGGACAACCTTTGGATAAGGTTGAAAGGTCATGGGCTTCCTGCTCACAATCCTGCACTCCAGTGTAAAGGGGCCCATAATGAGCTACCAACATTTACACATGCCTTCTCAAAGCTTGGAAGTAAGCAAAAGATTTATTGTTATCAACTACCGATGTCACGAAAAGTTGCATCTTGTGTTTGACAGGAAACGACCATCTCCATGTGAGAATTACATCAACCATTTGAAGAGCATCTAAGTAACCTTATTCAGGATGCATGAACTCTGAAGTGTGACCACAAATCAAGTAATAGAGTTATCCCTAAAGTAACCCTGTCTTTGGGCCTCCTTTCACCCCCTATCCCCTCTTTCAGTGGTATCTACAGAGCAAACATATTTTAATAAATCTCAGTATGAAATGCTGATAGCATTTCATGCACAAGGTTCGAGACTATTTACAGTAGTTGTACAATTATGAACAATGAAAATATATGTAGCAGCAGTGGAGGCGTTCAGGAAAAAGGAAAGACAGGATGAAACTCAGTTTACCACCAAAACTGATGGTTTTCTGAGTTTCATCCCCTGTTGAATGCTAATGTACTTTTTTTGCAGGTTTTTAAAAATCTCACCCTGTGTATGACCAAACACAGGGTTCTGGTGCTGTGTTTTTCTTACTTTACGGATACCTCTAATATTGGACAGGGATTATGGAAATTGAGAATTGCAGGGAAGTTTGTAGCAGAAGGAGAATGCAATGGAGCCATTATGGATATCTTCTTATCCCATGCATTTCCATTATGCATGCAATGGAGTTTGGCTTGAAATTGGGTGCGAAATCGGGTGGCAGCAAAATAATAATAATAGTTTTGTTAGAACAAGTTTTAATTTAGTGTCTCCCTAAATCATGGTCCAAGGCAAAATGACAACCACCTTGGGAAGTTACATCCCTTCCATGGTGGATGAAAGTCCTCATCTGAACCAGTACCCCAAGTGCCTTTTTGATTCATTACATTCCCAATGACCATTCCCCCTCACAAATAGCACAAATAGAACCATGTGATGCCTCCAATATATGCCCAAATAGATCTCAATGGGAGGTGGGTGTTAGTGTCTCCTTTAATCATGGCCCAAGGCAATGACTGTGCGACCTTTTGGCAAAATTTTGCCAATAAAAAAGACTAGTTCCCAATGAATGCATAAGGAAACATGTATCTTTGATTTTTAAAATACGCATTTGATTAAGAGAGGTATAATTTATTGACCAATTTCCATTTAGGTCAGGAATAGGAAGTCTACAAAGCCCATTATAGCCAAGAATATATATGTAGTGTCGTCTTGTCTTTTTTCTTCTTGTTTTATTGACCATTTCTTTCGTACCCCTTCATCTATAATGGATAAACATGGAGAAAAAACTTAACGTGTAGGTGCAAGGACACTTAAAGATAAGAGGTTAGGGATGAGGTTGGAAATGTTAGGAAAGCAAGACACCTATCAACAAAATTTAAATGCCAATTAATAATATACGTTTCTACATGTTTACGATTTTTCACAAGTGTGTGCATACGTGCCCGGAAGACATAGTTCATAGGGTGTAAACCAATACACAAATAGATACATATTAAAATATATACATGTCTTATGAAATTAAATTGGATTCAACTTTTCAAAATGGTTTTGACAAGGTGATTCCTAGTGGAACCACCCAAGCTTGCTTATGCCCAATCTTCTCCCTTCTTTTTTCTGAAATCCACATAGGTGTCACAACATATTCCATATGAATTTTCATTATTTTTCACAAAGTATTCCCAACACACTTGCAATTGGTGTTTAAAGAATTAAATTCCTTCCAATTAAATCATGAAATCAAAAATATTAATCACTTATACCAGCCATTACAGACTGTTGAAATGTTTTCAATTTTGAACAATTGAAAATAGATTCAGTGAACAACACTAGTTGTTTGAATAATTTAAATTGATTTTGTTGATTATAATTGTGAGTTTTGACATAAACATCTCCTTTTGTCAAGAGAAATTTGAAACTTATCTTCATAAATCTGAAAGTAATGTCATTGAATGAAACTAAATGTCAAAATTTATAATTTTACAAGTTAACATTATGTCAATGCTGTTAAATGAGATTGCACATTGTGTGTAACTTCCAACGAATTTGGTCCATGTCACATCATTTTGTGTAACTATGATGGATCATTGTTAGTTCAATGTGCAAGGTTTATACTACTAGGAACCCTATTCATGAACTCCAACAAAATAGCCTTATGACACAACCAAGTGGAAATTGGCAGTTGATGTTTACCTACACTGATGAGATCCCATTGGTACAATTTACGCTCCAATTTATATGTAACAATGTTTCAACTCATGACTACTTCAAAATTAAAAGTATTTTTGTGATCCATATGCAAAAAAGAACAAAAAAATGAAATCGATGACACAATAGTTCTCATGAATCATTCCACTATGAAGTCTACAAGTGCTTTAGTTTCATAGACAAAAAACTTATTATATATATGAAAGCAATATCATCTAGTGCACTAGTATGAATGAAAATACTCAAATATTAACAACACTTTCTTATTAAACTTTCAAACTAATCTAATGTTGATGTTAAGCTAGTATAGTGTCAATTTGAAATGTTGAACTTGCATGGGAAGATGTAATATTAACTTGTATCTAAAAATAAAATTAATCTATTTTGTTGTATCATGTATTCTAAAGCTACCTTCACACTTGGTGTTAGGGATTTTAGTGTGAAGTTCCCAAACACCAAGCTAGTTGTTTAGGTGTTAAACTTACTTACCATAAAGTGCAATGTTGTATTAACTTTTTAGACTCCCATTCACATCTATGATGTTGAAATGCTTAATAATGATTAGCTTTATGTTCAACGTTAGCATTTTCTCATATCATTCACACCTATCATGATAATGATGACTCGCATGTTATTTCCTTTTTTATTTTGGGTGGGTGAGTGGTAAGTAGGTGGATAGGTAAGTGAGTAAATAGGTGGACAACAAGTAGGTGGGTGAGTTGATTGATGGGTGGGATGTAAATAGGTAAATATTAGGTAGGTGTAGGTGGGTAGAGGATGATACAAAATCATTTTTAGAAATTATCATTGACTTAAAATAACCTTTAGGTGTTATTTTCTATTGTTGAACTCCTATTTCAAAATTTATGTTTTTTGAAGATTTTTAATAAGCTCAAATTCACAACACATTGTGTGTCACTTAGGTTTTGATGTTAATCAAATATTCTTGGTTTGAATTACTTTTTTTAGCATTGATTTAAAATTGACTTAACATTAGGTGTGAACAATATTTAAGGTCAATTAATCTTCAAAGATCATATAAATGAAATGTATATTATATAAAAATGAAAAGTTGAATAATATGGCAAGCTATGAATTGGGAATTTTAAAATTAAACAATTGTGACTAAAAATAATATTTTGCTTTGGGGCTATTTTTTTTATTTTTTGATTTCAAAACATACAAAGAAACTTTGTGATAAAATTGACCTTAATTCCTATAACAAGTTGGAACATAGGGGTGAAAGCATGACAAAATAAATATGTGAAATATGGATATTCCATTTATGCACTTTTACCTTATATCATGCATATGAAAACAATAACATAACATCAACATGAATGGATGTATGATAAACATCCTTCGGCATGTCTATTACATTTATAATTATTTATTTATTTTAAAAAATATAATAAGTTTTAAAAGTAAACAAAAATAATCCATTTTATCTTGCTTTCAGTATTTTTTTATTATCAACTCCTTGATGGAGCTAGAATGGTGAGCATCCTTAAGCATATTATGATTTAATTTACAATTTTTTTCCATAGAATTCATGTGTGAAAGCATGAATAGGTGGATAGTTTGGACTATCACACTTGTAATTTTTTTGGATTACATGTAAATGTAAAATTTTTAACCATATTCAAAATTTACATTGTCATTTTTTTAATTATTCATATTGTCATAGACTTTAATGGGAATCATCATAATGTTTTTGGATGAATTCTAAGAAGATTATGGACTTGTAAGGGACTTTTGAAATGACAATGCTATGTTTGTCACATAGAAGTGAAATAAAAAATAAAGCATCATCAAATGAAAAATTTATTAATGAAGTGCATTGAAACTATCCATATATATATAATTTTAAATGATTTGATAATTTTTTATCCTTGAGAATCCATTTCACATTAAATTTTTTAATTTTTTGCATGGATTTTTTGATCAATCACATGTTTAGGGATATTCATAGGTTGGTTTATTAATATTTATGATTAAAAACATAGGGGATAATTGTAGGATTTGTGATTTGATAATTGTTAAAATTATAAATGTTTTTTGCTAGTGTTAGATTATGGACTCTTAAATGCCACTTTTGAACCACCTAACCATGTTGTTGCCTTCATATTAAATATGTAGCCAAGACACATGAATGTGGCAACACCTTCCCCAAAAAACCAATTCATGGTCACAATTTGGTGATTTAAAAAAATAAAAATGGAAAATTTGTGATAAAACATTCCCTTTTCAAAAATTAGATCACCTTTTAGTTATTTGTCACCAAGAAAACATTGGCTTTCATCTATATAATCAAAATATAACACAATTTTTTATTTTTGTACTTTCATATATAGTATATACCTTAATTTGGCTTAATCTTCTTGTTGATGGTTGATAGTTTTGGTTACATCACAAAATTGAACAAAAAGGCACTAGGGCTTGTGAATGTCATAAAAAAATATTAAAAAAAGAAGTTTAAAATCTTTGTTTTGCTCATTTGCACTATGATTTTTTTCATGTCCTTTTCATATGGAAACAATTTATTGACCAAATGGTCACTTGCATTACATGCAATTAAAATCCAGTAGTGTATAATGGTCCTTTTGAATCATATTTGGATAGTGGAAGCTTAATTAGAAGCTTCAATATGGGGATTGTTGAAGGTGAATCCACATTTATGGTTTTGGAAATTGTGTTGTGGGGTGCCATGTTTGGTGTGGTTAATAAAACAATGCTTGGAGTCACAATGAACCACATTACAACAATAAAAGGCCTTCATTCATACCATAAAATTAGAAAAATATATTTATTCATTAAAACAAGATACATCATTTTGGGAGCAAGATAGCAAAAGAGTGAAGGGAAGAGGTAACTATTATTGTTAGTGTTAGTTATTGTGGCTAGTTTCTTTGATTACCACATTCAAGTGAAACACACTTCAACTTAACACATGGATATTGACCCTAAACTTGAAAATTTAATGTATATTTGACAACATAGTGCTAAGAAGTTGTTCATAGATGTTTGAAGGTATTTTCATGGAAGGGTGAAAGTGCTTTCCCAACATGTAATTTTGTGGAAAGATTTGAAGGCACAAAATGAACTAATGACTTTAAAATAGAATATACATAACCCATCTTGAGGCATTGAACACACACTAACATGAGAATTTTGGAGGGTGGAAATCCTTGAAGGTGTACCACTTAAGATGAAAAGGACCTAGTCCTTAATGCAATCCTTAATTATTATTTTTTGATCCCCATCAATATTGATGAGTCAAAAAGTGTCAAATATTTTATATATTTTGTATTTTAGACCACTACAATTTAAGACCCCATCAATATCATCCATTTTGTGTCTTTACATGGTTAAATAGGACTAGGCAAAGGAGTGCAGAAAAAGGGTGATGTTATGATCAGATTTTGATACACCTTAAAAAATTGGACCTTGGAAGACAATAATTGAAATATATATCAATATTTTGTTTTAGACATGAACCATGCATTTTTGTTCAAATCAAAATTAACACTCCTATTGACTAAACAATTTGAAACCTTAAAGTTAAGGATTATGAAGCTACTTTTGCACCTTTACAATGGGGTTAAGTTAACATAACTATTAATCTTAATAAGTAGATTGCAAAAAAAGAAACATATTTGATGATGGAAATTTTTGCAACGAGTGGCCATTCCTTTGCACTTGAAGAAAGGTGTCTTGGCAACCTTTACGAACGACATGTATCATAATGTTCTTTCTTAGGATTCATTCTTGAATGAATTCCCATACATTATTGGATATCTATGAATTGCTTGGATTTGCAAATATCCAAAAAAGTTCCAAGAGTGTATCCAATTTGTTTCTTTATTTCAAGGTATGTTTTTGCTTAATGTTTCATGAACATTGCACCTTTTGTTTTTATTTTCTTGGTCTAGTCATTTCTATTGTGATGCACCTTATCATTGAACTTAATATAAAATGCCACAAAGTTTGATCCTCCAATTGGTGTTTGCTAACTTGTTTAAGTTTCGATTACTTAACCTTTCCGTATACATTTCAAACGTTCACCAATATTTGTGATTACATAGTTAATTTGTTAATGCAACCATAATATATTTTTACATTTTATTTATGGACACAATTTTTTTTTTCAATATTTGCATTTATGAACATTGATCTAATGAAACTCTTATTGCATGGGTGAAAGCACATTATAGGCGAACCACTTTTCACCCAAAAAAGTGATGTATAACAAGTTTGATTTAAGTATGTAGTAAGTTGAAATCTTCAAGATATTTTTTTGAAATCCTAAACATAAGAAAAAGAACTTTAAAATGTTCATAACAACATTTTGGAACTCAAAGTTTATTTTGAACTAAAGTTAAGCTTGATCCAATGGTTAGATGAAGATGATTAGATAAAATCAATGTGCATAAAGTATGTAACATACATTTTTTCAATGGCCATAGGGCTTCATGTTTGTGGTTCATAACACATTACCAAACCAAATAAAAATGAAAAAGTAATACAATGTCCACCTATAAAATCTCCTCTTTGTTTTAAGGTTATGGTTTTTTCCCAAAAAAAAAGTTTACAATGCAATTATTATTCAAAAAGTGCAAAGAAATACATTTTTTGAATGGATTTTCAACTAAAGATTTTAAACTTTTAAATGGTCCTAGATTTAGTTGATGTATATCAATATCATTCACCACAAAAAAATTCATTACAAAACTCCACCCATAACTTCAGTTTTGAAGTATGTTAACAATTTTCATATTTTGTAATTTTTTTTTTTGGACACAAATATATTTCATATGTTTAAATTTGTAATTTTTTGTTGGAGTTTCCTTTAAAATAATTTATTTTAAGTCTAAAGCTAATGCAATATACTTGAAATGAACAAAAATAATCCAAGGTGTCCACATGTACCCAAAAAAATCAAATGTAGAATTTATGTGTTTGTGATTACAATTTTTGAGGGACATAATGTGCTTTCACCCACATTATGGAATTAAGTGTACATAAATACTTCACTATGTTAACCAATTAATGTGGTTTATAATACCAATCTTAAAGTCATGGCCCTTGGGTGAAAATATGTTAATAGGAGCCACAAAGAATCTTTGAAAATTTGAAACTATAGTAGATATATTTTATTTAACATTTTAAAATTATGTTAATCATTCTAGTTGTGTTCAATAAACTTGAACAACAATTGTGTTAAAATCAATCAATTTTGCAAAGGACTAGGGTAAAAAATATTTTTAATAATGGAATTTTGGTGGTAAAAATTTATATGATAGTACTTTGGTACCCATATTTTAAAAACATTCACAATTGAAAAGTTGAGGAATTTGAAATTTTTAAAAATGTAAAATATGTTTCAAAATCTTAAACCTTCAAGAGTCCTTTACCACATGTAAATGGGGTGTAATGTACATGACATATGAAATAACAATTGTAGCTTATGATAAGAAACTAAAACCCAAAATAGTTTGCATATTTTGGTATGATTTGAATTTATGATAAATTTTCAAGATGGAAATTAAAATATGCACACATTTAAAAATTCATTTTTATTTAACAATCACTAACACAAAAGATGTGATATATTGAGACAACTATTTGTAATTTAAAAACAAGTTGCAAAAAAAATCATTAAAAAATTTCTGAATATGAAAATATAGAAAGGACTTCAAAAGGATTGACATTCCTTTTATTAAATAATCCTATTAGGGTGTTTTGGACCCCCTTTACACTATGGTGAGAGCCCTCAAATCAGATCCAGATGCCATCCAATGGAAATTCAAAAATCATTTATGTGTGGGATCACATCCAGATGCCATCCAATGGAAATTCAAAAATCGTTTATGTGTGGGCCTATGTTGTGAAATGTAACGTAAAGTGATAAAATACTTTTTTTGAGGTACCTTAACATATTATAACAGACCCAAAAAGGGGTAACATTTTAGTACATGTAAATTTTGATTTTAAACTTGATAGGTAAAATTTTAAACTATTGGTCTAGGTTTCTCCTTTCTTCTTCATCACTTTCCTTTCAATTATTCTTTTTTCATTTTTGTAAGGGGCTTCAAAGGGCACAGGGCATACGAAAATATGAATAGGGGCATTCAAAAGGCAAATGG
>Ga0209208_10006751_pt1 | contig 15781 bp, 9 predicted proteins | sample S1TSphfallax_3_FD_187694 | JGI IMG/M metagenome (GOLD analysis project Ga0209208, IMG submission 187694) | Host-associated microbial communities from peat moss isolated from Minnesota, USA - S1T2_Fd - Sphagnum fallax MG (SPAdes) (version 2) | ecosystem: Host-associated > Plants > Peat moss >...
AGAAATAATTTCAGTTCTGAAACCCAAGAAAACTTTCAAGTTCCTGAAAACATGATCGCATGCTAAATCCTTTTAATGCCCGCTTTTCTTCAAATGAGAGCAGTTCTATGTTGTTGGTTTATGTACGCAACCCACAGGGATTCTTCAAACCTGCCAAACTTCATCTCTGTTTATGGACATTGGAGGATGTGAGTAGTTGCTAGCTACCATGTAGCACCATCATTTGGCCTGTGTTTGATTCTTCTAAAAAATTCCTGGAAATTCATTTGACGAGATTTTCAAATGTAGCTGATGATAGAAAGTTTTCCTCTTCTCACAGATTTTAGTCCACTAAATCACTCGAAGTGTCAGACTTTCCTGGAATCCTGGTAGAACTGGTGATGGTAAAGAGGGTTAACATAAAAAAAAGTGACTCCCTCGAGATCAAGGAAAAATAGAAGCATGAAAACCCGAATAATTGTGAGCCTTTCTTAACAAGGAAAATATCGCTTCCAATATTTCAATGTTCAAATTCTCTTCAATTGAACAATATACTCAAACAAGTGAATGTCTCAGATTTGCGCATTCCAACATAACTATTTTATTTGTCTGCATGGATCATGCTGGATGTTGAAAGTTGAAATACTAGAAAGCTGATAATAATGCATTCCCAATTCCATAGTTTTTCATACAATCAACATTCTTGCTGTTATAAACAAGTTCTCAAGCATACGTCAGGAAATCGTGCTTCACATGTATGAGATAAGTAGGCATAATTAGTTGCTATGTTTCATGTGAGAATGAAGTCCTAGTTGTAATACACATTTTTTTCAATGCACCTCTTAGTAGGTGTTGATTAATCATGGTTTGCTGACCATTGATCAAATCATTTTGTGCCCTTGGAATTTGCAGTCATGGTCTCCTGAAATTTCCATTGTGAGGGATTCACGGCATTGACCCCTCTAAAATAGAATTTTGTGTTAAACTTTACACAACATCCCATGACAAAGAATCATGTCTTATGCTTGAAACAGACCTGGTGTTACTAGCTATAGTTCATCAAATTAACACCTCAAAAATAAAGAGGCAACCATTCAAACCCTACCATTGCTAATGATGGTAGTTAACATTAGAAGGTTTGATTTAGATTTATTTAAAGGTTAGGTTAGGACTTTAGCTAAATACCCTAGATAGCTTTTTCATTTTTCTCTCATACTTCCATCCATTGATTGTCTCTTTCACATTGTGATTATTCCTCTCTCACAATTTTGTCATTTCTTTTGCATCATCCTCATCTCTCTCTCACGATTGTCATTAGTGTTGTGCCTCGGTTGTTTGCATGTCACAATTCATTGTCGTTTCTTATTTCAAAGCTCTATCAATGGTGTTATTTCTTGACCTCACAACTACATGCTTGTGAAACATCCTTCTTGATTTCTCTTCTACATTTCACTATATTTCAATCTTCAAGCACCATATCACTTCTTTCTTGTTTGCTTTTTCAATGTTTTTGTGTTTGTTTGAATTATTGGTTCATTGTTCTTGTAAGTTGTTTTTTTTTAAATTCAAGCTTTCATTGTTTTCAAGGTCACCAAACACGAGGTATGACATATTTTTGACAACATAAAAAAATGAACAGTTTTGTATAAAACAACATACAAAATGCATTTATGTATGTTGTTCATTAATAATAAAAAAAGTAAATGACATTGGTTGTGTCCTCACTTTCCCATTCTATAAATTCTTACACTTTTGATCAAAAAAACTTTGCTTCAACCTTAACCTCCTAAAACAAAAATCAAATTAGTTGTTTTTTGTATAGATATTTATATGTTTACTATGTATAAAATCAATTAGTAATCAAATTCCTCTCACAAGAAGAAACAATAATCATTTGGCTTAATATTTTCACAATATGTTTCTATAATTCAAGTGTTTCCAAACCAAATGAACTCCATAAAAAATGCAACATGATTTGCAAATAAGCCTTTTATGTTTCTATAGGTTGTTAATTGTTTTTCTATCCTTACTTGATCATTCATATCAAGAAAAAATTTGTTTCTAACCATATAAAAATCTTTCATCACTTTTCAATACTTTTCCTACCATTTTGCCCTCTATTCTAGATTGAACACCATTCCTACACAATGAATAGGGCTCTGAATGAATAACCATCACTTTTGAAAATTTGCATCAATTTCCTTTTTTTCCCATAGTCAATTTCTACAATCAATGACAATAGCAAGAGAAAAATAGGTCATGTTATTTTCACAATTAGAATTACCATCTTCCCAAACTTAATGGTTAGGAATGAATTCAACATCTTCTTTTTCCTAAAAAACCATCCATTTTCTCCACTTAGTTTTAACAATCATGTATTGAAAAAATGTTTTCACTTGCAAAAATCAATCCAACATGATAAAGTTAGTACCAAAATGAGTATCTTAGGATTTAATAATTCAAAACCTTGGTCATTTGCAAAAAACTATTTAAACAAGGTTTGGTTTTTATGATGGGTTGTTATGAATTTTACATTTCATTTGCCCTTTTTTGCAATTTTGAAAACTCATTCAAGTTATCCAATATTTTCAAGATATAAATCCAAATTATAGACAATATAACCACATAATACAAAGTAAGTCATATATAACTTGTGTTAAAGTCACATTTTTAAAATCCATAATTTTCAAATTCAAAATCACTTTTGAACCAAATGTGCTCAAATGGGTTATAAAAACAATTTTCATCAATTCAAATCCATTTTCCCTTCTAATCACCAATGTTAAAATATCCTCTTCAATTTTTAAAAGGACAAATTTGGTAGAATAAAAAAAATGTTTTAAAAAAAATAAGGATTATTCACTTTCAAGGTTTGAGTGTTTTGAACATGCAAATTTTTTTTTGATTTGTGTCAAACTTTGAGCATGTAAACTTTGCAATTATAAATGAAAAATATTCCAGAAAAATAATAACAATCCAATTTATTATGTTACCCTTGTGATTTTTCAAACTTACAAAAATTTAATTTTAAGAAATGTCCATTCATTTGGGTGGCTCTTTTAATTACCATTTTACCTTAATATATTTTTTCACATTTTTTTTAATGTCACATTTTGTATGACCAAACCCAAAGTACAAATGCTACGTTTTCTTTACTTTAAGAATAAATTTAATGTGGTGATATCTTCTTCAATTACATGTGTAGCTCTTTTAAAAGTAGTTTATACATTATTCATAATTGTTCGCACAATGTTAAAAGGTCGTACTTCTATGCAAGTATAATATGCCTTTGTTATAAAATAAAATAAAAATCATCACCCCTTGTGTTTAGTGTTTTTAGGAATACTCCCCTTTCAAAAAAAACAAATTATATGTTAAAAAAAGGTCAATGTGTCACATTTGACCATTCATAAAAAATAATTGTACAATTTGTGTCCTCTCAAGATTTTATTATAACCTCCAAATCTTATATCATATCACATTTAAATTGAGAAAAAATATTTGTTATGAATTTATTTGACCCATGAACAAGATATTCTAAACCATAATTTGTAATTGAATACATCATTTGTTATTAATAAAAAAGATCTTGGAACATTGAATGGAATTCCACATTGTAAAATTTGTTTTCAACCATTTTATCAACTCCTTGTCTTTGGTTATTAATGCCCACACAATTTTTGAAGTTTGTTGTGTTAATTATTTCTTTTACATTAAATTTTTCCCAAAAGAAATTTCAATGCCTTATCTTTGTTAATTTGGTCACTATAATTTTTTAAATAAATCATTGTTCCTTTGGACTATTTTTACAAACTTCAATATTTGAACTACCACCCACATTGAAACTGACTTTAGTAACAAAAGAAGCTTTGAAAGTCTTCCCACAAAATTTGCATTCCATTTCCCACACACTACCATGTTTTTAAAGTTGTTTGACACATTCTATACATCCCCATTCCGATGCCTGACTACAAGGCCATATAGTTATTCAATTTGGAAACAAGCCATCTTTATACTTTCATTTCCTATTTTAAACTTTCATTTTAAACACATAATTTGTTAATAAAGTATTATGTATTCAATTTCACTAATTTGTAATATGCAACACAAATTTATACAATCAAAAGCAAACAAAACAAACTTGTTTCTTCACAAAATTGTGTAGGCGAAGTTGTATTTTTGATATTTGTATTCATCATTATTATTTTCATTCTTCTCTTCATTATCATTTTCTTTTTTTCATTCTCAAAATTATAGTACTTTTGCTTATATACAAGATATCTACATTTGAAAATGGAATCAAAATGATGGCCAATAAAATTTAACCAATAGAATATAACTAGTAACAATGTTTTGTTCTTGTTTTAGTCGATCTAATAATTATACAATACAAATTACTATAGTTAATTTACATAATTAGAAAATAGAGTAATCCATATAAAATAGTCTATAGATCACCCTTTAACATTTACCCCCATCTTTATTCTATATTTTATCCTTGTAGTCCTTTACAAAATGAGTTAGCTAACTAAACTTGTTCTAAAACATGAGTTGGTTTTTCAATGAAATCCTATATTTCTACTCATGAGGGCTATTTAAACAAGAACAAATTTGAATATGTGGTTCAAAGATGTTGATTGTAGATTCAAATGTTATTAATTTCTTAAAGTATGAGATGAATCAATGATCCACCACCTTTGAGTTCTATGGGTTACTTAGTTGAAGGTTATGTAGCTTGCATCCAGGGTTCTAATTTGTCCTATGGAATTCTATGGATCGCGGTGATGATTCATGAATAGGACTTGGCATAGACTAAGTGGATGGAAGTACATACATGTGGTTTGGTTACACATTGACATAAGATGCCAATTTGTGCTAATACAAAACTTCATTTGCATTTCTTGAGTCAAATGTTTCAAGTAGCATAGCTTGAACAATGGTTTGTACTTTGTCCCACCATGGCTCCCACTTGGAAGGCTTCTACTACAACATCTGAATTTGGATATTAGAAAGTGTATAATTCAAAAGTAAATCATCATATTCCTTAAGACAATTAATAGCAAGGATCAATGGTGCTATTTGCAACTATTAAACTTGATTGTGCAACCTTGAAATAGGAAAACTATTTAGCTTGATCAACCAAACTTTTCTTTGCAACAAGTAAAGATTCACTTGTTTCATAGTGTTTGCACTCCAAGAGTTGGTGTGGACTTGTGAGCTCCTAATCCGTTTGTTGAAGTTAATTAGTGACTTGTTCCACCTTAAATTTGTATTATTCAACTACAATTGTAAGTCCTTCCAATTATTCTTGAGCTTCCTAATAGTTAGATTCTTGTGTTTAAACACGAATTTTAAGGCTCTCGATCATCACCTTCATGGTCTCATATTCATTGATTTGATTATATAATTTATTAATGATGTTGACATGTATATTATTCTCTTTAATAAACCTAAAACATTAAGGTGATCATCACTAGAAGAAATTTGAAAATCAACAACTAGATTTGTGATTCATTTGCAGTTGTAATGGACACGTGTGATTAAAAATAACCTAATCACCTAAGACAATTGCCATAAGATAATTAATCACAAAAGGCATGACATGGCCATGAAGTTGATAGTGTAGTCACAAACCTTACAACTAAACCATAATTTTTCATCCATTGCCATGGATGTTCCTTAGCATGATGTGGAACCCCAATTTGTGATTGCATTTATGACTACATTTGGGATAGTCGCATGTTACCAAATGTGCCATTGATGGGTGGTTAGGATTTAACCATGTGATAATTCAAAGGGCCAATGGCCATAAACAACATGACAATTTTTCCATTTGTTAAATATTATAATATATTATCAAATTTCCAATAAAAAAAAGACTCAAAATTTAATATTTTTTATACCTTAAGTCTAAAAACTACAAAACCACCTCCATTAAATTCTATTCCCTATTTCATGTCTTTAGCCTATGGACTTTTTCATTATTATCATTGTTACGACACTTTTCATAAGGTTTGAGGTCTTTCGAACAATGCTAAAAATTTGTTTCAAAGTTTTTAGTTTGAGTTTGAAATCTAATTTTCATTCTCACTTAAAATTGAAATTTCATTGGTTATTGAATTTCAAGTGATAAATATTACTTAGAATTCAAAAAAAATTGCATGATATGTCTGAAAATTTGAAACTAACTTCCATTAAATCCTACCCATTGAAAGATTCCACAAAACACCAAAAGTTCATTCCAAAATGTTTTAGCTTAAGTTTGAAATTGAAATATCATTTTGATTAAAAATTGATTTTTCATTTTTTACTAAATTTTTATTACAAAAATTACTCAAAGTAGATTTTGAACCTTAAGTCTAAAAATTATAAAACCACCTCCATTAAATCCTAGTCATTGAAGGCTTTTCAACAACACCAACAAACACTCCCAAACTTCTTTAACCTAAGTTTAATTTTCAGTTTTCATTAAAAATACTCAAATTTTAATCTCTCTATTCATTGAGGGATTTTGAACAATATCAAAAGTGCATCCCAATTTCCCTATAACCTTTAGTTTTGCTTTCATTGAATTTCCAATGACAAAATTAATAGTTAATAACTTTTGTATCACATGTTCAAAATCTCAATGCACCCCTATTCATTATAATATTTTCAATAGTATTAAAAACATAATAGGAGGTGCCATGGTTTGAGAGATGTCAACATGACAAAAGAAAGAAAAGACACAAAAAAACTTACTTCATAGTAGGATGATTATAAATTACAATTAAAAATGTGAGAACTATATTATACTTCATTTTTTGGTAATTAAGTTCTCAAAATATTAATTATACAATCAAAAATTTGATGCTATCACATCATCAAAAGTAACACCATAATGAAAATGTGTCATATTTGGAGGACTGATTTTAATTATATTAGTCCCATCAATTAAGCCAAACAATTTCAATGTCCACCACATGTAAAAAATAATATTCAATTTGACTAAATAACTAGTTTAAGAAAACCATAATGGACATATTACACAATTTTGATGTTACTCAAATTAGACACAACTAATCATTTTAAACTATTAACTTTCACCTTACAATCGATTTAGTCACAATTCTCCTAGCATAAAAACCATGTTAAATGTAGAACTAATAGCAAGAACTTTGTCTCCCTTACTAGATTGAAATAATGCTGAAAGACCACCTTGTTTGATTGCAACTTCAATCATGCTTGGTAGTAGACCTCAACATCAAACTTACCTATTTCAACTCCAACTTTTGCCTTGACACAAGTAGGATATGTGCTTCTTATTAGCAATGCTCACACTGTAAAGAAAATATTTAATGTAAAATGCACATATGTCTCTCTAGTGTAATTTAACTCCGCACCGGAGAGGGTATATATTTCATTTCAAGCAAGGTTCAAGTATGCTTGGTAATGTTCCAACTATTTTGGGGGCAGCTTTATAAAGTCATACAAGTTTATGTCATCGATTCTACATTTGTCTTATTTGATTTCATCGATTGGCCTCTTGTACTTATGAGGGGGTGGGAACCCAGTTCTGATGATGTCCTCGTTCTAAGGGCATTAACCTTACACTTAACATGGAACCAAAAGATCTTTGGATATTTCTTGCATCTTTTGAAGGCTGAGATTTCATTTATTAGTCCGAGATCTAGCTCTTTTAACAAAACTTTTGACCTTGTAAAGCTCTGGCAGAAAATTTCTAGTGCATTTGGAGGACACATTAGAGTTATCCGTATGGTAAGAAAAACACAGCACCAGAAGAATCCTGAGTTTGGTCATACACAAGGTGAGATTCAAAAAAAAAAACCCTGCAAAAAAGTACATCAGCATTCAAGGGGAGATGAACCTCATAAAACCATTAATTTTGGTGGTAAACTGAGTTTCATCCTGTCTTTCCTTTTGTCCTCAGCGCCTCCACTGCTGTTACATATATTTTCACTGCTCCTAGCAGTACAGCTACTATAATTAGTCTCGAACCTTGTGCATTAAATGCTGGGTATCAGCATTTCATACTGAGATTTATTAAAATTTCTTTACTTTACGGATACTGTACCAAGCAAGAGAAAATCAAAACAATCAAAATAGTAGCAAAGAAAAAGAAGATTTAATGTTAAAAGGGCATCCTCTGCCACAAATCAGCTAATGATGGAGGTTTGCACTAGCTGATATGAGAGATAAGGCATGCAAACCCATCATCACAAACTATAAAGTAAGTAGTCATCACTTCCGATAGATATGTTAGTGTTGTTGTTGTTATTGTTGTTGAGGTGGCCATCATCATCATCGGTATCATCAGCATCATGATGATGATGCTGTTGTTTTGTAGATATGTAAGCTGACTGCAGATAAAGTTGACGTGCCGCTCTCCTCATGTGTCGCAAAAGCAGTGGTACCAAGCAATGGTTGCTACACACCATGCAGCCAATGGAGGGGGAGAGTTCTCACACTTTCTCTGCGAGAGTGTATGTTGCTCTGGTCCTTTGAATAACTAATATAGTATAGTATAGTATTTATTATTTAACTTTGTTGTTGGGCTTGCCCACCAAGGCAAGGATTTTGCGTTTAGATTCATTATAGAGTATAGTAGCTTAAGGGATTTTGGCCTCTAGGTAGTAGTAGGTGTAATTTTTATACGAGGATTTTTGAAAGATGATATTTTGCCATGTGTTGAAACTTGAGATTAGTTATAGAGTTATGATATCTTGAAGGATTTTGGTTTCTCTCAGAGGATTTTTTAGAAGATTATATTTTGTTAATCTCGATTCTCTGAGTTTCTCTCTCTCTCTCTCTCTCTCTCTCTCTCTCTCCCCCACCCCCCGGCCCTACTTTCTTGGCTTTCCATGTTCTTGCTGTGAAGCTCAGAGTTTGAATCCTGCCTACTGGGAAGTCTTACTGTTTGCCCAGAATCGACCACTAGGTCACCCCAAGGATTTCTCTGAAGTTTTTCTTGATTTTTTTGAAGTTGGGTCATTTGTTGTTGTTGTTGTTGTTGTTGTTATTTGGAATGCTGATTGCTTAGTTTTGGTTTTGGTCTCTTCAGCTGCTGCTTACAAGGTTTTCCATTAGGAATTATCAATTATTACATTCAGATTTTGTGGCAGTGGATTTGGGTTTTTGTGGTATGCCTGTGATTTTTTGTTTCCACAAGTGTTTTAAGAAGTGGAAATTTTTGTGTCCTCTTCTTTTGCTTTTGGGTTGAAGTCGAGTTTTGGAATTTGGAATATGTGATCAGTTTGCCACGCAATAAAACTCATAGTTTTGCTGTTGTCGCAGAAAAGAAGCGTCGGAGAGAAGTTGCAGTAAGAAAGAAAAAAAAACAAAACAAGGTACAAGCTTTTGCTTTGGAAGAATTGTGCTTTTTCGAAAAGCCACTACTTTTCTTGCGATCTTCACTGTGCAGCGTGCCATACCAGTTGGCTGTTGTTGCGAAGGAGTTGAAAGAAGAGTTACAACTCTAAAAGGTGTGAAAGTTAACCACATTTCTCCCTAGACATGAATGGTTGCTTTTTGCCCTTCTTTTTCCTCCTCCCTCAAATTAGGTCTTGCTCTACAGTTGTGCAACTGGGTGGGGAAATCCCTAGTTTGTCTTCAGGTGTCTGACTGAACGGACATAATTATTATTGCATTGGGTATTATTTTTTCTTTTAAACTCTATTTGCAAGAGAGGTAGAGAGAGAACAAACAATTTGGAGTTTTTTCTTTGAAGGAAGCAGTTGGAAGGTGTCGATGGATATGAATTTTCATCAAGCAGGCATGCCCCGGCTGGTGGGGCCTGCTGGCATGGGTGGCACTGGCACAGGACCTGGAGGTCCAGGCTCTGGAATCTCAACCCAGTTCCGCATTTTGCCCAATCCAATCCCCTCAGAGTGCACATCCGCGGAAATAGAGATCATCCCTGCTCATTCACACCCTCAACCTCTCAAGCTGCGGTGTACTGCACCTCCCTCTCATCGTCCATTCAGTTCAGAACCTCTGCACAGCCCTCATTCCCCACCACAAGATCATAACACTGTTCTGTTGCACAAGTCTGGAAGCCTCTTTCTTCAGGCAGGCAAGAAGTCTGCCACATTACTTCTTCACTCACATTCAGTGCCCCAGACCGGCGATCTACCGTTGCCTGAAGATGATCTGAAGTCTAAGCATTTTGCAGAGATGGTGGGTACACTGGAATGACAACCCTGTTTGCTGCAGCATTTGCAGGTACTCTGTTTTTTTAAGGTTTCTCAGTTTCACACCATCATGGTTCTTTCCGTTTTATTGTGTTGCATGTATTTCTGTCAGGGTTTGATGCTGCTTTTGCACATACTCTTCTTCTTAAGGTTCTCAGTTTCCCCCTCCCCCCCCCCTTTCCCCACAATCATGGTTTTTCCCTTAATAGTGATCCATGTATTTCTGTCAGTGTCTGCTGCAGCATTTGCAGGTGCTCTTTGCTTCTTTAAGTTTCTCAGTTCTCCACCATCATGGTTTTGTTTGTGCCTTAGTAGTGATGCATGTTTTTTCTCTGTCAACCACAATCCGCCTGCACCTGTCTTCTGTTATCATACTCAGGCACATCTTTTAGACAATGGTTTTTGAAACTAATTTGAAACTCAATTTCCAACTTGTGTGTGGCTGCAAGTACTAGTGGTTGACCAGAAATTTGTAGTTTGAAGTGCAATTGTACGAACAATACTTCTGTCTTGAGATATGTCAGAAAAAGGTGGGCAATCATTCAATTTGGTCTCAGAGACATTTGGGCACATTGTATGGGCTTTGTTCCTTTTGCCTGACAAAGTATGTGTAACAAGAAATCTTGCTGCAAATTGTCAATGGAATTGGAGCATTTGCTGCTGGATGCTGTTCAAATGGTTTTTGTTCTAGGTCACAAGTAATGATAAGAGGATTTCAGCTTATAAATGAGAAATCATCTCTTGTCAAATAGCAATTTCTTGGAGGGTCATTGTCAGGCACCAGTTAGTATCATATGCAATAATTTTGGTTGTGGCTGGAATCTTTGCAGGCCTTGGTGTTAGAGGAGTGTTTCATGTAAAAGTCATGCACATATGGAGCAGAGCCCTTGTGGCTGTGATGTGAAGGTACATGCTATTAGCTATCTTCAATTGTGCGAATGAGGTATCAAACTGGATCAGTGTGTGATTTGAGACTGAGCATCATACTTAATTCGTTGACATTACAAGCTGCCTAGCTGGAGATGAGATGATCAACCTTGACTCGGAAGCTGTTATTTTGATCCTGGATGAGTAAGCTTGTGTACCTTAGAATTTTAAGGTTCATCTTTGGTCAGATTAGTGTGTATTTAGAAACATGTATATTTCAAATTCTGTAAACTTGTGGTCTGGTCAAACAGTAACTTTGAATGACCGGGTTCATCTATGGTTAGATCTTTGTGTGTTTGAACCATGTACATTCTAGCTCTTGAGAATCATATTTAGACTGGTACTAGTGTGAAGTGGAGCATGCTGACAGTTCCATGGTCCAGTTTTATGATGAAATCGTGTTATTTGATGTTCATATTGAGACGCATGAAGCCAAATAATTTGATAAGACCATTTCATCTAACGCCTTTCTGTGCTGTAGTCAAGTGATTCTGGACTTCTTTTTGCTGTGAGATGTCTCAAAATTAGCTGCTAGACTGCGTGCATTGGTGGGGATACTACCGCATATGTGCATCAGGGAACAAACACAAGAACCACTATATCAAAACCCTTGGGCAAGAACTGTGTATCCCATTGGGTTTCCCTTTAAAAAAACTATGGAGAGAATAGTTTCCCCTAATAGGAACCTTGATCAAGAATGTACCTATTGTCTGCAAGTACCTGTTTGTCATTATCTAAGCACTGCTTAACAACTGATTTAGAAAGCCAATTTCTCCCTGGGACTGTATCATGGAATCAAAGCTTGTAGTGAGTCAGCAACAAGGTCTTGTCGAATTGGAGTAGTCCCTCATTCTAGGTCTTTAATCAGCTTGTTATATTGGGCTGTGACGCAGTATTTCACACGGATTGTCCATGATGCATTGCTTTGGGTGAGGTAGCATTTGTTAGAATACAGTTCTAAAGGATCTTTACTAACCACAAGAATTATAAAGCTTGAACCTAAACTGGCAGTGGTTTGTAATGAGTCTTGATAAGAAACAAGAATTGAATCTCACCTGATTTGGATGAGTGAATTTCACAGGATAGTAAGGGTCCCTCAAAATCAAAGCACTTCATTTTGCAAGGAAGGTTTCAAAGAGTTCTGCAGAAGCAATATCAATAACATGATTTGGCATTCTCAATAACACAATCTCCTGACAATTCAGTGCCATTCAATGCAAGGCTTTGTGAGGAAAGGTGGGCTCTGAATCTATGACATCTTCAGGGAATCAAAGTCCAGTGCTACTGTAACTCTTTGGGTCATGTGCAATAAAACAATAAGATAGCAGAATCTGAAATCAATTTTGGATTCAAGTCCAGAGGCATTGAAAACCTCTCTCTCCTCCTCTGTTCCTCATGATGAAATAGTGGCGCTTTCAATGAAAGCCATCTAATTTTAGGCAAACCCATGCTATACCTTCATGGCAATCATCTCTCAGCTTGTGGACAATTTCATCACAATCTAGAAAACAAAGGTTAGGTGAAGATTGTTTGTCACATCAGAAAGTCTGTCCAGCAATTGTTGTGACTCTTATTGTGAGTTTCAAACAGGATGTTATTAGGACTTTTTTTAATAGATAGTTGGTATTATTAGCTTGCATGTCATTGTAGCTCTGAACAGACAAACTCAAAACTCTGTATGTAACTTGATATTATGAACCGACCTCTCCACAAATGGGCAGGTTTAAGTCAGACAGAAATGTGCTACAATTTTTGCAAGAGATTCATAGGAAGGTAAGATTTGAAGCGGGCGGCCACATGGTGATAGATTGTAAGGGTAATTTTATGTGGAGGAAATTTCAATGGAGGGAATAGTGATGATGGAAATATAACATAGATCCAGCAATTCTAGTGGGATGAGCTAATTCTCCTGTTCTTCTTAATGTCTTCAGATTCCAGGTATTCTATCAGGTTTCTGTAATCTTTAGTCAAAGCAATCAAATCCAACTTAATGAAAATATTGAACTGATTTCAAGATTTCAGAGAAAAGACAAATGCAGAAGATAAAAAGTACACGAAGCCCCACTGAATTGGTGGTCCAAATCTGAGGACCAGATTTTTGTTACTACGTTAGCTCTCAGTGTAAGTTTCTTCTGTCGTATTGTAAAGCATGTCAAGTTTCAAACGAATACTTTTTTGCCCTTCACCTTCTGTCTACGGTGTTTTTTACGCAGTCTTCTGCACTTTTGTCTCAGTCAAACCACCCACAAACAAGCTCTTCAGATTTCTGTTTTTCTTTTTCTTTTTCTTCGGATCTCAGATTCCAAAACACCCACTTTCTGGTGCAGCAGCAACAACAGTAGAAGAAACCCATTTGGGATGGAGATTTGAGGCATAGTGCGGGGACCATTTTTGTGTTGAGCAGTTTCCTGTTTAGGATACTCATTTTGATGTTTTGCTGATGAGAGTGAGTGAGTGAGTGAGTGAGTATACCTCCTTGGAGTAGTTGCAGTCCAGACAACCTTGAGCTCAGGAATAGGGGATATGCTCAAATAGTTAGGGTTTTTTGGAAGAGGATGCAAATACTGTAGAAGGGTAAAGATGAAAGAATGAGTTAGTTTTTGGAACAGTGTGGTGTATATTGGATGGGAAGGAAGGAGAAGAAGGTGAAGATGGGTGTCCAAATTTGAAGGATTATGATAGAAATTTGGGTGATGAGATAAGTTCTCAGATAAGGTATGTGCATCCCAAAACGTGAGTGGTTTTGAAAAAGCCTCAGTGGTTGTTAGAATTCTCCATGAGTGGTCCTAATTAGGGTTCTGATATTTCTATGATTGAGAGAAAATCTTTCACCTTGTACTTGGCTTGATCCATGTTGAAGACTCTCAAATGTTCAAAGAGTTTGATACAGAATGTGTATGCCTGCATATTTCCAATCATAGGCTTTGGACTTAAATTCCACTCAGGGGTTTGTGAAGAGTGTGAATCGTTTGTATTACTAATATTCCCAAAGCTTTGATGCAGATTGGGATCTTCAAGGTGCACAGTTTGTGACAGAGCCAGTTAATACAGGAGTGGGAAGGAATTGTGCTCTTGGAATGTGTCTGAAGCATGATGATCACTATGGCAATTCCTATTAGAATCAAGTGGTTGTGGATATGCTGTTATAATCTCTCCTGATTGTTGTTCACACAATGATAGCCAATGTCCAACATAACCAGATTGTTGGTTGGTTCCATCTTGACATGAAAATGGGAAACACCAACTCATCAGCAAGTTCTCATGTGTCAAATTTGCTTGGTACATATCTTAGTTGATAACTGGTGAGAAGCCATAACCAAATTCCTACAAGCATTGTCTAGAGCCTTGGGTTAGTGGATGTGGTGGATGTGAATTACAACAGCTACATTGAGACTACAACTATCAGGAAATGCAATGGGCTCTGCTTTGCATCCTCAACATCTTCATGGCCAGATTTTTAGTGTTAGATCACATCACCCAAGACGAGCACATCATTTGCAGACTCATCTGTGGGTGCCAAGACATTCAGACCATGAGCTAATTTGTGCAGTGGACAAAACCAGGGCAATAGGAGGATTAGAGCAAGCCTTCAAATTTGACCAGCATTTTGGAAACTTGAAGCAGGATTGCCAGTTTAGTTCAAATGTATGGGAATTATCAAGAAGTGGAGTGAAATGCCAACCAAAATTTCAAAAGGTGAAATGGTCAGCAACAGTCAATGGGAGTACGCTTGACAATAGTTTAGGAGGTGGTAAACAAGAAGTGGGAATCCAGGCCCAGGGTGTACACCTTGGAGCAGGCATATTGGGTGATTTGAAGCGCAAGCTTCCATTTTATTTGAGTGATTTCACTGATGGGTTTCACCCAAAATGTCTTGCCACAATCATTTTTCTCTACTTTGGGAGTTTGGCACCCTGCATTGCCTTTGGTGGGTATGTATTTGTGGTCACTATGAAGAAACCATATGTCTTTGTAATGTCTTTCTCATGCCAGGAAATTATGCTTCTATATGTTCAAATGATCATAATTTATGACTTTTGAACACTGTTAACAATGTATAATGGGAATCCCCATGATATTGGAAGAAATATACTATCCTCTATGCAAATTACGTGCTTTTGTTTTGGTGGGGCAAGTATCTGCACTTGTGCTTTCCAAATTATGCTTTATAATTATGCTTGAAGAAAGAGCTCCTCTTCTAACAATTTGTTTGGGTATTTCCACATGCATTTCTGCAGATTAACTGCTGGAGTCACTGCAGGTGAAATTGGAGTTGTGGAGATGATCATTAGTATTTCAGGTTTGATTCACTTATAATGCCAAAGTTGAAGTTTTGGTATATAAAATGATTGTATGTATCTCAAAATTAGTGATATCATAGTGGGAGGTTTGCAATTCTAGAATTCTTTTGCTTACTGGAATTGAACATGTCATTTGGGGTGCAGTTTCAGGGATAACCTACGCATTAATGGCAGGTCAGCCACTCACTTTGCTTGCTCCCACTGGCCTTATGGTCGCTTTCACAGGCCTCCTCTACCGGGTAATAGAACACTTCATCATGGCACATCTAACTAATTTCCATAGCACATGAATGGTGTGGAAAAGTCAGTTTCTTCCAAATCTGTAATTAATTAGATGAACCTTTTTTTTTCAAGGATATTGTCTTATGGAACAGAAAAATGGGT
>Ga0209208_10006752_pt1 | contig 15779 bp, 15 predicted proteins | sample S1TSphfallax_3_FD_187694 | JGI IMG/M metagenome (GOLD analysis project Ga0209208, IMG submission 187694) | Host-associated microbial communities from peat moss isolated from Minnesota, USA - S1T2_Fd - Sphagnum fallax MG (SPAdes) (version 2) | ecosystem: Host-associated > Plants > Peat moss >...
TGGATTTTCTTCAATGATTTTCATACCAGGTCCTCATATTAGAGTCCAAGACTGATTTTTGGCTAGTATGAGACAGGTATATTCCTGATATTGAGATTGGTATAGCCTTGGTATGAAGCTGGTATTACCTCAAGTCCTTACCAAGCTGGTGCTAGTATGAGGCTGAGATAGTCTCATGTCCCTACAAAGCATGTGTTGGTACAAGGTTGATATTGCCTCAGGTCATACCAATCTGGTCAGTTCTTTGAGACCAAATCTCCTATCACTGATCTATATATCCGGGTTCCAATATAGTGTCCACCCAACATTGGTCCAAACTCAATTTCACAATACATAATGGATATACTTCACCCAAAGTATTGTGTACATGTCATCATTGTAAGGTTATCATTGGAGTTGCTCCAAGGAACCATCAATTGGTAAATTAGTCCATATATCTTGGGTTGAGTAGGTGGTTTTGGGCATCATTTGAATGGCTCACTATATTAGCTGTTAGCTCTTGGAAGAGCTTCAGAACTTGGGATGACTGTAATGGGTGTTGTGTTTAGGGCAATTTGGGAGAAAATTCACACTAACAAGGTGGTGCTGCAATTGTAAGCTTTGCAGTTTTGGTGGGTTTTCAAGTCCCTACTGTTTGGCTGAATTAGCCTCAGGCGTTGAAATGTGTTGAGAGCTTTCTGCTACCATTACCTGCACCATTACACACCTGCTTAGAATGGTTCAGCCTCAAGGCACCTTCACAATGACAATGACATAGGAAAAAATATTCTAAATCATGCAGTAGACCAAAGAAATTTGGAGCAACTCTACACCCAACAAACAAAAGTGCAAGATGATTTCTCACAAAATCTGCAAAGTAATTTGTGATCAGGTCAAATGCGCAGGATACACATGTAGCATTTTCAACTAGGAGCTTGATGCACCATTGCCTAAACCCAGCTCTTTGAACTCAAATTGTGAGCATATCTTGAGCATGGGCGTTTTTGTACAAATAATGATCACTTTGTGTGAAGAGTTGTCAGAAATAACTTCCTTCCACCACGCATTTGAGAACAAAAAACTCCAGGAGCTTGGGGTTCTTATGAGAGTCAATATAGGATTCACATGAGTTACCTGTTTATGGACTAATATCCAGCAAGGCCTAGATGCCCAATCAGGATGAGACACAACAGTGAGTCAGCCCCTGAATCTGGTTATGCACTAGATAAGCTACAAGGTTTAGATGCCCTATCAGGATGACACGTGTCGGTGAGTCAGCCCCTGAAGCTGGTTATGGACTAGATAACTGGCAACATGTAGATGGCCAATCAGGATGAGACATGTGCCCATCAGCCTGTGGAGTTGGCTATGGACCAAAGAATCAGCAAGAGGTCACAGGTCACAACATATAATTGAGCTGTGGTATGCATCCTTGCACATACTCACTAGACTGGCATATTGTATTCACAAGGATTCATAAGCATCTATACAAAGCATTAAAGCAGTGCAAATTTCTTGTGTGCCATGGAAAGCTGAGTGTACAGAACGTCCTCTGTTGTGTCACTGAAACCCAAGAAAGAAGCCATCAAATAGTCACAAGTTCATCCCTTTGGTCTTTTTGGGTTGTATAACATAACATGAAAGTGACTACCTACAAAAGACAGAGTACCTCTCACTGATGTTTGGTGTTAAATAATTCTCAAGAGGCCCCAGTTGTAAGAAACAATTTTTTTTGAGCTGAAACTGTGAGGGTTTCTCAAGAATTGATTTCTGAACTTACTTAACACAGAATGCAGTGCAAACTGAGAAATCCCCAAGGTGAGTGTATATATTATCTTCTGTTGTTGCTGAACCCAGAAATCAGTTCAAGCCACTGGTTTGCCAGTTATCACTGTACACTCAAAATATTTGTTGGACCTTGCCTTCTTAAACTCACTTTTGAAATTATGAAATATTCAAGTTAGGGATGTCGGACCCCTTGTTTGAAACATTAAAATGTTTCAACAAAATCTGCAGATTATCAGTGGCAGCTACTCTGCAAGTGAGCCAGGAAGAAGTGAGCAAGGACATGGGTGCAGATGCAGAAGCCAAGAATAGTCTGTTACAATGTTTGCAAGTTTGAAACACCAATGTCAACTCTAACATCTTGGTCATTAAATCTTCAAATACTTAATGCAAGGAAGGGGATGGGGAGCGGCTGGAGTGAACCAGCAGCCACCAGTGCACCAGTTCAGGATGAGGTCGTTAAGCTGTTTTGGGGATGAACCAGAAACACAACCTCTTCCCCTGCCCAGGGATTTTTCAGCCCCCTTCTCTGTCCCAAAATTTTCCCCTCCTACCTCTCTCACCTCATTTCCCACTCACTCCATCACTAGAGCTTGGGAGAGCTCCCCAGCTTGAGTAGCTCAAAGCTTCGAGGAGACGCGAGACACAAGGCTTGAGGAAGGTGGAGAGCTCAACATTGGAGTGTGGAGAGAAGGCAAGAGGAGCGCTTCATCCCAAATGTAGAAGCGAGAGAAGAAAGATAAACTCCCTCCCTTCTCCCAAATGTAGAAGTGAGAGAAAAAAGATAAACTCCCTCCCTTCTCTACATTTTTTTTCTCTATGTTTTCTTTTTTTTCTTCTATTTGTGAAGAAGAAGATGACAGCCATTGCCATCATCTTCTTCTTTCATTTTTTTGTTTCTGCTTGAAGTGAAGAAGGCAATAACAAAAGCGTGTCATCACCTTTTTTTTTTGTTGCAAAGTTTTTCCTTCTTTTTGCTTGAAGCAAAGAAGATGACAATAGCAAGCTTGTTGTCGTTGCCCATTTTTTTCTTCTTTCTACTTAAAGTGAAAATGGGTGACAATAACAAGCTTGTTACTACCACATTTTTTTTCCTTATGTTGCAAATAAAGCAACGGTAGCAAGCTCGTTGTTGATGCCCATTTTCTTTCTTTATGCTTGAAATGAAAATGGCCGACAACAACAAGCTTATTGTCATCACATTTTTTTCTTTTGTTGTTATTGCTACGAACAATTCAACAACAACCAGCTTGTTGTTTTCACCCATTTTTTTCTTCTTTCTACTTGAAGAGAAAGAAACAACGATAGCAAGCTTGTTGTCGTCACCTTTTTTTTTTGTTAGTGCAATTGCCATCGCCTTCTTCAAATGTTTTGCTGCAAAGAAGGTGACAACAACAAGCCCTCAACTTTTTCTTTTTTTTTTAACTTTCTTTCTTTTTTATGTTTCTTCTTTTCTAGTCCTTTTGCTATGAAGAATTATTAATTGTTCATCATAATTGACAATTAACAATGATCTTGTGGTTTTTTAAATGTTTAAGGTTATAATGACTAAAGAAAGGAAGCACAAAAGTTGGTGGTGATTTGGAAGTTCAAAAGCAAACTATTGTTTCATCATAACCAACAATTGGGGAACAAAATGTTATTCCATTAGAACTAGGAGTTGATGAATCAAGCAATCCATGTGGTTCAGAGTTGGGAATGGTGGTTGTTTACAATTCAAATGATGAGATCCCTCCCAATATAGATTGGAAATTTTGATCAAAAAGCGATGGGTTAAATTGTTTTAGAATTTATATACATTAGATCAAATGTAGAAAAGAAAATTGTACAAAAAGATTTAAGTTTAATTATATTCACACCTTTCATCATTGATGGAAGGTGCGAGATTTTTTTCCAAAGTTTTTTTATTGTAATACCTAAAAGAGGTTAAAGTTTGCAGTAGTTGTATTTGATTTTGTGATCTTATGTTTTGCAATACCTACATTTTGTTGTGTGATTTTTTTATGTCTAAGGTTTTAAAGCTAGGGGTTTTTATTATAAAATAAAAACTTATTTGTTTTTATAGCTTTTGGTTTAGGTTTAGAGCTTGAAACCGACCAAGCTTCTTAACTATTGGCACCCCCTTGTCCACCTAATATGGTTCGGAAAGAAAAAAAATGGATGAAGTTTGGGTTGAAATAGAAGTGTAAAATTGGCACTTGCATTGTCACATATTCTACCAAATGGTTGTTCACTAAACATTTGAAGGAGGTGCATGGCTTAGTGGTAGAAAAGGCCAAACTTAGGAGGCATTGAACTTTTGAAAGAGGTCCTTGATATTAAGACCATGCTAAAATGAACGTTCGCATCTTGGGAAATCCCATGGCCATGTTTATGTGAAATGATCAAAAGGTTAGTAATCATGCTCTTGCCAAAACCTAATGCGAATGGGATAAGCAAGTAATTATTGTAAAACAATGTCCACCAATACTAAAACCAAATTTGGTCAAATTAACTTCAAAGCAATTATTGCAAGTGTTGAGTCTTAATGTTTAAGGTGTGGGAAGCGTGCCTCAAAATGCAGCATCACGAATGGAAAAAATTGAAGATTTACAAAAGATGATCAAATCCACCTGTTTTTCATATGCACAACAATTAAAGATGGCATGGGATGTGAAAAATTAGGATTGAAAGTCCACTAAAGCGAGTTGGACACAATAATTGATAGTTTTATTGGATTTCCATGAATTTAAAATGATTCATGGATGGTAAGAAAAAATAATAATCTGTGTTTTTTTTAAATAATTTTGTTTTATCTAAGGTGTGTTAGGGTTTAATTTGGTGGTTTTTGGGTGTTTATAGGGTTTAGGGCACAACAAAGGAGGAATTTGTTACAAATGTAGTTCATGTTAAGATGTAATGCCGCCATCTATACACTACTTGTCATGTAGTAAAGGCTATAAATGTAACAGTTGTTTATTGAACCAAACATGGCATTGTAAATAGTGATATGGTTTAGGCTTTCCACTTTATATAATTAGTTGGGTTTTTTCAACCTTTTAATTTTTTGGACTACCCACTTTTTGAACTTTGATCCTTTGATATACTATAAAAAACCTTTTTTTCATTGGGTTCTTTAGCATTTTTTTATCCACCCATTTCTGTACATCTTTTATCAATATAATATTTTTATTTAATCACACTTGTTGTTTGATGGGTATATGGTTGATCATATATGTCTTTTTTTTTTATCATCTTCTTAGTGTTTTAGATGTAAGAATGAAAATTTAAATAATCTTATGCACATTTTATAATTAATTTGTCTAGGGTTTACAAATATCAAAATGAACATTATGCAATACCTACATCATTTTTACTCTAATTTCCATAAGGCCATTTCAAATATGCAATACCTACATATATGTTTTGTAAATAGTTGTTGGTGTTTTACATCCATTGCAATACCTACATATAGGTCTTATAAATAATAACTATTTTTTTAAACATCCATTATAATATCCACATACAAGTTCATAAATAATTGTTGATTTTTAACATCTTTTGCAATACCCACATATAGGTTTCCATTACAATATGTATGGGACTCATATGACATAATAATCTAATCTAAGTATTAACAAATAATGTCATAGTTAAATAATTACAAAAAAAAATTCAAATAATGTAAATGATTTATTATCATATTTAGACAATTGTTTTTTAAATATTAATTAACAAATTATTTAGTTGAACTTTAATTATTTAAATAATTAAAATTTAGATTTAAAAATCAAATTAATAATTTGATATTAGATTTTATGTTGATAAATTATTCAAATCATTATATTAGATAATTAATTGTCATAAGTTTAATTTAGGTATGTAAAAAAACATATTTTGGGTACCCAAACCACTTATTGGTTATTTAAAATGACCTTACATGTGGGTATTGCATTTAGGGTTGATTGTTCACCTAAGGTTGCCTAAATCACCTATGGATTATTTTGAAATGAACTTACATGCGAGTATTGCATATAAACCTTAATTTCCATTCAAAGGCCACACAAACTAAATATTGGTTATTTTGAAATGACCCTACATGTGGGTATTGCATTTACGGTTGAATTTCCACCTTAGGTTATATAAATCATTTATGGGTTATATTCAAATGAATTTAAATATGGGTGTTGCATTTAAGGTTATGTATTCATATAATTTTGCAATATCCACACACGTATTTATGTTCACCAACTTAAAATTTGGCCTTAATTTTTTGAATAATTAAATAAAATTTGTAACAAAACCCAAAAGAAAATATGTTTCTTACCATTTGGTAATATCTCCAAGTTGATTTCTTTCACTTTCTTTAAAAAATATAAAATGACAGTGCATTGTTTTACATATGCTTAAACCCTAAAAATTTCACCCAAAACGCACCTTAGATTTATTTTAATTATTATAACCTTGTAAAAAAAATGTTAATTAATTTATATGTCCGAAACTCTAAATCTAAACCATAATTTTAACATTAAGTAATAAATTTTACATCAAACCCTAACCCCCTATACCATTAATGTGACTAATTTTTTATTATGTTCATTTTTATATATGTTAGATCATACTATAAGGTGAACAAATAATTTTGAAAACATGAATTTCATGATGTATTGGCGAGGAATTATATGTTTAAAAAATATTTTTATGTTTCATAGTTAATGAATTATCACAATATGATATAGGCATTGCATTAAAACAAAAATGGGTTAGGAAATATTGAACTTTAATAACTATGGAACATATGGAAACAAAAGAGATTCATAATTATATTATAAATCTAAACAAATGATAAGATTAAAAACCAACATAATGAGCAAAGTTGAAAGTATAAACCTTAAGCCATGATATATATGAACCAAATTCCTAAACACTAAATCATAAGGCATAGCCTTACAAATCCAAATGATATTTGGCCATTAGCCCTAATTGTAAAAACATTAACTAAAAATAGTCCTAGTGATATATGCCTTAAACCCAAAAAAATATACAAAGTATACAAATTATAATGCAAAACATTTTTTTTTTTAAAACATAGGAAAAAAATATAGAAACCAAAATTTAAAGCTTTTAAACTACAAACATTTACTGACCCAAAAAAAAAAAAAAAAAACCTTAATTTTCAAAAACAATCAAATAAATTTTGTAAAAAATTAAAAAAAAAAAAAAAAAACCTTCATTTTCAAAAACAATCAAATAAATTTTGTAAAAAATTAAAAAAGAAAATATGTCTCTTACCTTTGCGTGATTTCTCCTAGCTAATTTATTCCATTCTCTTTGATGAATATATAGAATGAAATTGTATTATTTCACATATGTTTAACTAATGTCTAACATAATACATAGTTATAATAATTACATGAAAAGATGTATTATAATGTCCATTCCATAAATAAATTAAGTAAACAAAATTTAATAAAAAATGCATTAATTAAACCAAAATGGCTACAATTATGACATTATTTCCACCAAAAAATGTTTGTATGCACACATATGGGGACCTATGTTCATCATCCATGATCCAGGGTGAACCTTAATAAATTGATAGGTAGGATTGGGGGGGAGGGGGGTTGGAAAAAATGAGTAGGTAATTAATTAGGTATTTGGTTATGTAAAAAACATACTTAGGTAAGTAAACATAATGATAGGTAAGAAGGTGGGGGAATAAGTAGTTAAGTAGGTATATAGGTAAGTAGTTGGGGTAATATGTGGGTTAATAAATAAAAAGGAAATTCGAGGAACAAGGTAGATAGGTTACTAAGGTAGGTAGGCATGTAGGTAGGCAAGTTACATTAGCAAGGTAATTAGGTAGCAAGGTACTAGGCAAGTTACTATGTAGGAAACAAGTTACCTTATCAAGGTCGTTAGGTTTGTAGAATACTTATGTCAATAAGGTGGTTGTGTATATAAGGTTGTTAAATAGTAAGGTAGCTAGGTTAATAGGGGATAATTAGTAAGGTACCAAGGTTGGTACAATACTTATGAGGGTAGAAAGGTGAATCAGGTAACTATGTGTGAGATCAGATCCAAGGAAAAAACAAAAAAAATAAATAATAAATATTATATATATATATATAATGGTTTGCAATGAAAAAAAATGGACTATGATGAACCCCATTTGGCGCCAAATGAAAAAATGCAACCCATTTAGTGGATAGAACAACTAATTAATGAATTGGTGGCTATTGGTTCATTCTAACTTTCTAGAACATACTTTCATGGGCCTTGTGGTATTGACCTTTTTAAGATGTCTTCTCCTAGCATCATTTCACTTTCCTTCCTCCTCTTTGCATTATACACCATTCTCTTGTTGATTTAGTTTGAAATTTGCTTTAACTTTCTCCAAATGTGCAATAGATGGGAACTTTCTATATCAATTAGTTTGGAAGCTTTGGCTTTTAGCCGTAATGGGTCATTCTAGAGCAAAATTGTTTTTAATTTAACTAAATGTAAGGTAAAACATGGAGGTTAGGGCATTCCCAAAAAATAGGCCCTTAAACTCTCAAAATAACAGACATTCAAAATAATAGGCCCCCTAAAAGCTAGTTATTTCAAGAATACCCCTAGAATACTAGGGCTCACTTTTGCACCATTTTACGCTTTAGTGTTGTTCTTATGTCGCCCCATTCCATTCGCATGCTGCTTTAAACACCTACATTACTTGCACATGGAGAATTATGCATTTAGTAAGTTTTGACACTTAGACTTACCTTGTTACCTTGGGCCAACCCCAACCTCTAAACATGTGGGACAAATACATGTTGTGGATTTCCCAAGTGGTCCAAGGTCTTATTGCTTGCAATTACCATCTCCCATCTTCCGACCTATCTACAAATTTCGCTTAATTCAAGGACTTAATACATTGTGGCCAATGCCCCAAGCTCCCTTCCTTGAACCCTCATTCATCGACACCTATGCGACTTACAAATATGTCAAATTGGGAATCAAACCTGGGCCCAACATTTAAACTCGTAACCCAAACCCACCACGGGGTCTGCCCCATGGTGGTCTGGATGTGGGCCCCAACTAGGCAAGCCCCCACACTTGAGGGTCTGCGTAAAAGGGCATGTTACTTCCCACTTTAGAGATGTCAACGTCCCTATTGACATTTTTCTAAGGTGACCACCCTAGGCATTTCTACCATCTTTTATCCTGACCCCTTCTCAGATTAGCTATTTCCAAATTGAAAAAGCCCATTTGCATTGTGTTTTTGTGTTTTCAATGTAGGAGGTTTTATTAGATGTGTCTTTATTTTCACCCAATGCATTCACTTAACTTCTTCCATCAAATCCCCCTTGTTCAACCATTGATTCTTTCATCTCTGAAGCTCATTTTGAGTTTTTACCTTAGGAGTTCTAACCAGCATGCTGGATGAAGGTTGCAAACACACCAACAAATATTGTTGGACTAGGCTCTACAGTCCAAATCCTTTTTACCTAACCGAAACATGAATCATGAATTGATGTGTAGGAAGTTTGACTTCTCCACTCAAGGACATGTTTTTTTTTTCCGCATGCACCACCACTTTGATCTCGCCTCATTGAGCCTTGAAGTTTTTTTTATTCAAGTTCAACTCCAAGTCCATTTCCATTGGTTGCCATTCCCTTGCCTATTTTAGCCACTAGCTCCCCGTGAACCTTAATTTTTTCATAGTCAACCACACTCATGAAAACCTTTAACCCTTGTTAATGAATAATTAATTTTGTGGGTGTTCTCCCCCACTTTAAAGGTTGATGTCTTCATCAACACTTAGGCTACTTGTAGGTGGGTCTCTCTTTTTCTTTTGAGTCTTCTTCATTCCAAGTTTGTGACCCCTTCCCTGTTCAAACTTGTTTACAATTTTGGGCAAATGGTTTAAGTTAGCAAGTTTCATCCATACTACCTCCTTGTGATAGCAACCCTTATATTTCACCAGATACCCCTTACCTAAAAAACATGTTTGATTTGTACAAAATATGCCTTTGACTTTGGCAACTAACCTATGTTCAATGGCATCCACTTCTAGCCACACCTTTTGTATCTAGTTTGGTCTTTGATCATCTTGTAAAAATACCTTGAATTTTGAGACATGAAAAGTCAAATGTGCCACAAAATTAGTTGGCAACTTTAAGGTGTACACATTGGGATGTAGTTTATGAAAAATCTTATAAGCTTTGTGTACTTGGCAATGAAATGTGGGGGTGAGTCCAACAGGCATTTTAAAATCTCGCATGTTTAACCACACGTGTTGCCCAACCTCAACCTCTACATGCTTTCGTGTTTTGTTAGCATGTTTCTCATATCATTTTTGAGCCTATTCCAAGAGCTTTTTAGCTTGGGGTATTTTTCTTCACGCCCTTTGACCATTATTACAACTTCCTTGGAATGATATTTACATCCCATGGGAATGGCTAAGTCCATTGGTTTCCTAGTTTCCTTTTCCACTGCTAATTCAAATGAAAACATTTTTGTCACCAAATGCGTTGTGGAGTTATAGCAAAATTCTGCCAAGCTTAAATGTTCACCCCAATCCTTTTCATCGACACCAACATAATATTGAAGTATTGGTTTAACACCCCATTGACCCTTTTTATTTGGCCATCAGTTTGTGGGTGGAATGTCATATTGAACGATAATCTCATCCCCACTTTTTGGAACAAATGTTTCTAGAAGCCTATCGTAAACTTGGCATTTCTATCACTAACAATAAATTGTGGCATCTCATGATGCCTAACCCACATATCAAAAAACAACTTAACCAAATCAAAAGTTGTTGCAATTGTCTTAGTTGAACCATTTTGGCCAATTTGAAAAATTGATCGACTATCATGAGAATGGCATCCATCCCATTCCATTCAGATAGTTGGGTCATGAAGTCCATGGACACATTTTCCCATGGTTCATTCGGGATTAGTAGAGGTCTATATAGCCCATATTTTTTCTTATAAATAGATTTCATATTTTGACATTTGACACAAATGTGCACAAAATGTTTTACATCTTACTTCATTTCAAGCTAGTAGAATTTTTTTCTACGACCACTCTTGTGGTTTTTTCACCACAATGTCTTGCCATGGGCACATCATGTTCCTTTTGCATGATTTTCATGTGTAATTTTCTCACTAGCACATAGATTTGGGACTACTTTCATTTGAGTAATCCTTCGTTTAAGGTGATGCCTTTCACCTTCCAACGTTTACACAATTCCTTAAAATAACGTTGGGCAAGGGAATCTTACATGTAGGCTTCCCTTCTCTTTCATTCCAGGTTGCTTTCGCCTTAGAAAATGGCCCTTAGTGCTTAGGGCTTAGTTGAGGGTTTTTCTAATTGGAATTCCTCTTTCCTACTTAATGCATCAAGGATTACATTATCCCAACATGGCTTGTGGATTAACTCCACATCTAACAATGCCAATGTGTCATGCCATTTCAATTGTTTTACCAAGGCCCTTAACTACATTTTAAAATATCACAAAGAAATTTTATCCATGTAAACCTTAATCTTATGCATCCCCAAATAGTATTGCCATGACTTTAAGCAACACACAATGACATACAACTCCTTTTCATGAGTTGGCCATCGCAGTCGGGCCCCACAAAGTTTTTTGCTCTCAAAAGCAATTAGGTGTCCATTTTGCATGAACACCCCATCGATGGCAAAATCACTTACATCGATGTGGACTTCAAATGGTTTGGTGAAGTCCAAAAATCTCAACACAGGGGTGGATGATAAAATATTCTTCAAGTCCTCAAATGCCTTCTATTATTCCTCCTTCCATTCGAAGGATAATTCCTTTTTAAGGAGGTTTGAAAGTGGTTTCGTGAATTGCGAAAAACCTTTTATAAAATTTTAATAGAAATTAGCTAGGCTCAGGAAGGATCAAATTCCTTTGACCATGACTAACCTTTTCCAATATTATATGGCTTATAATTTTTTAGGGTTGGATCTCACCCCTTCCCATGACAAAATATGCCCTAGGAAGTCCATCTCTTCGTGAGCAAATTCATTTTTTACCCTATTGGCTAATAGTTCATTATTTTAAAGCTTATTCATAACATATTCTAAATGCTCTACATGTTCCTTCATTGTCTTGAAGTACACCAATACATCATCAATATAGATGATCATGAATTCATCCAACTTTTCATGGAAATTAGAATTCATGAAGGTTGTGAATGTCAACAAAACATTACATAACCTGAATGGCATCACCAGGAACTTATAGGAGCCGTACTTGGTCCTCATTGTCATTTTTTCTACACCTTCATCCGCAAATGTAAATTTGGTAATACTTCAACTTGAAATCAATTCAGCTGAAATACTTGGCCCCATTGAGTCGATCCAACAAATCGTCAATGTGGAGTAGAAGATAGTTGTTTTTTATTATTATTTTATTCAAGGCATGGTAATCAATGCACATTCTAAACTTGCCATCTTTTTTATCCACAAACAAAACATGCACCCCATATGTCAACTTCCTATGTCAAATATACCCTCAACTAAAGAGGTTATTAATTTTTTTTGAATTCTTTCCAGTTCCTTTTGGTTTAACCTATGGGGCACCTTGGACGGTGGGGCTGATCCAGACATCACTTTTATCTTATGGTCAACCTTTCTATAAAGTAGAAAGGCATTGAGGAATTCATCTATTAAAACCTTTGAAAATTTATTGAATGAATCCAACATACAATAGGGGGTTATTTCACCCCTTATGGTTTAGGCTCCCCTTGGGAGATTCTCAAAAACATCAAAACTAAAAAATTAAACAATTCTAACTCACTAGCTAAAGTAACCAAATTCATTCCCATTTTTGCCAATGTAGAATTATAATTTAAATTTAAGTTCATTAACTTAAAAACATACTTGGCATGGATTTTCAACTTACCTTTGCTACGAAGGATGTCTACTTCATAGGCATCCAAAAATGTGTTTCTTAAAATTACATCAAATTTATCTAAGTCACACATGGTGAAATTCTAAAAAAATTGAACTCCCCCACAAAAAAACTTGACTCCTAACATTACATTGAGCGAGGGTCTAGTTATGCCTTGTGCCAATTGCACCATGATGGGGTCTGCCATTAATTCAGTCTTGACTCCAAGTTGTTTCCTCGCGTATGGAGTCATGAATGAATTTGTCACTCCTAAATCCAAAAGACAATACATAAGTTTGTCATTTATCCTACAATTCAATTTTAAGAAATTGGAGGCTTTGCTTTCATGTGCCCTATTTTGGCCATAAAGCCCCCTTGGACAATCAACTTTCCTTGAACAATGCACTCACTTATCCAAGGTGGCTTGGGGCAATCCTTCGCCAAATGTTCGTTGTTATCACAATTAAAACATTTGACATTAAACAAGTCTCGTTTTGCCTTCTTGATCAACAACTCTTTGCTTGCCAACTTCTCCTTGTCATTTTGAGGCCATGTCTTACCTTGGCCCCATTTTCGTTTGTTATGACCTTTTGCCCCCACTACTTGGGCCAACTTGGTTTTTCTAGGTGACCTTGCTTCCAGTTTCACCTTTGGGGCACATATGAGTTTCATTCTCCATACGCTCCACCATCTTCATCAACCCTTGACACGTCTTCAAAATATCAATCCGTTGGTAGACTATCTTCTGCACCCAAGGCATAAGTCCATGGAAGAAGATTAACTTTCAAACATATTCATTTTCTAAAGGGACCATAGTCAACATGCGACTGAAGTCTTGAACATAGGCAGCCAACGAACCTATGTCATCCCCTTGGGTGAGCTCCAAGAGTTCCATGCCATCCTGAAACACCAAGTGGTGCGGCATGAACCTCTTGTCCATCCACAATTTGAACTTTTCCCAAATGAGGGTCTCAAGTAGGTCGAGTGTCTCCTGCTTCTAGGACATCCACCATTCCCATGTGTGTTCCTTTAACAAAGTTTGAATGAAATTAATTTGTTCCTTATCAATTTTGAAGTGTTGGGTTTCCATATACACCTCCACATGGTGCAACCATAGCCGCACCCGCTTGGTTTTGTTTCCTTCCCTGCAAAGGAATTTGGCAACCTTGCCTTGATGGTCACCTTGGCAAAGCCCCCACTTGGGGCATTACCTATGGCACCCAAATTTTCTGCTATTCAATTCATCAACTTGGGTGTCTCTTAATTCTATGTTATGGTTTCCCCTTGTTGGACCACAAACACATGAAAGGTGTCCACCAAAGATTCTTTGGACGATCTCCCCACCCTTGGGGTTTCCTCCTCCTACTTTTCAGTCCACAATTGGATGTTCGAACACTTGCTTGCCCCCTTTTCGCCTTTGCACCCCGGAAAAGGCAATTAAGGAGTTCATTCCTCCACTTTATTCCAAGGAGTGGAAGTCAACATACTCATTGGATTCCACAATTGGTTTATGAACCTTTTTCCTTCTCCTTTTGCTTCCAAGGAGTTGTGGGAGTTTTTGCAGGTGAATCCACATTCACCTCATCCACTTCCTTCCTTTGTTTGATAAAGGAAGGAGTTTTTTCATGGGCCCTTGCTTTGCTCGAACCCACCTCATCCCTCCCCATCATCTTCTTCTTAAATTTTCATGGAGCATGCTTGATAGCCTCCTCCACCGAGTCCTTTAGACTTTGGGCCTTTTCATCATGAAGTTCGCCACCAACCAGGGTTTGGGCTACGATTACTAGCTCTTCCATGACAAATTCCTTCTCCTTATCCTTCTCCTTTTTGGTCTTGTACTTCATTTTGGACTTGGGTTCCACCACAACATGTGTTGTTGGGCAACAAACCATTCAAGGCCATTTGCCTTGAAATGTTCACCTCCCCGGATGCTTTAAAATAATCCACACTTGACCTTAAAAACTTGCTATGATACCAACTTTTGCACCTTTGTACACCTTGGCATCATTCCTATGTCATGCCATTTCATTCATGTGCTCCTTTAAACACCTACACTACTTTGCACATGGAAAACTATGCACTTGGTAAGCTTCAACACGTACACTTACCTTGTTACCTTGGGCTAACCCCAACCTTTGGATAGGTGGGACTAATACCTATGTAGACTTCCCAAGTGGTCCATGACCTTGTTGGCTGGAATTACCATCTCCCATCTTCTGGCCTAACTGCAAACTTTGCCTAAGGACTTAGTACACAACGGCCAATGCCCCAGGCTCCCTTCCTTGAACCCTCACTCACCAACACCTATGTGACTCACGAATATGTCAAACCAGGAGTTGAACCCAACCCAACACTTAGACTTGCAACCCAAGCCCGCCACAGGGGCCACCCCATAGTGGTCCAGACTTGGGCCTTGACTGGGCAAGCCCCCACACTAGAGGGTCCACCTAGAAGGGCATGTCACTCACGCCCTCAGGTGCCCCTCCCTCAAGAGAACATACTCCTATAAGAACCTCCCCTACAACTAAACATCTGTCGCCAGCATTCCATTTAGATTGAGAGGCCCTGTACGAGAATCTTTCCCAATAATATAGTGGGAATTATACAGTTTCTGTAATTCCCACTGTACTAGCAGTAAAGAGTTGCCTTGCATTTTACATCCGGTAATGCCTTGGCAGCCTGGCATTACACATGTAAACCTCAAGCTCGGCCTTTGGTTCGTAAGTATAATGCCCTAAACGTGATTAATGCCAATGAACTGAGTTAGGGGTTCATCCACAATGGACTGACAAAATTGCATGTTTCATTCATCCACAACAGAAAGCCCAAATTACAAATATCATTCATCCTTGGGGTCTCATTCATCTACCGGTTGTGTCCCTGGGGGTTTAGGACGGGGCTTGAAGCTTTTGAGTTTGAGGTTGAGTCTAGGGTTAGGGTTTAAGGTTTCATGGTTGGTCGTTGTGTATTGGGAGGAGGTTTGTGTGTTTTAGGGTTGTGAATCTCTCGAGCAGGAGAAGTGCGAGAAGAAATCCCACACAGTAAGCGATGCTCTCAAATCTTTAGTGGACTTGTTGCGGAAATCTCTGGAGCTAGAGTTAGCAATGGCTCTGTGGTTGCAACCCGGGGA
>Ga0209208_10006753_pt1 | contig 15779 bp, 24 predicted proteins | sample S1TSphfallax_3_FD_187694 | JGI IMG/M metagenome (GOLD analysis project Ga0209208, IMG submission 187694) | Host-associated microbial communities from peat moss isolated from Minnesota, USA - S1T2_Fd - Sphagnum fallax MG (SPAdes) (version 2) | ecosystem: Host-associated > Plants > Peat moss >...
AATGAAATGGAATAGAAGTGGAAACTTTTAGCCATGCTCAAGCATGAAATCCCAAAACTATGTGTTATCTAAGATTATGCAAATATGGAGTTTATTTTAACTTCTACCTAATTAAAAATAGCAAAAAATACTTGGAAAATCGAAAGAAATTCCATTTGAACCTTTAAGGTGGAACATGAAGAAATGATGCAAGGTGTGGAATCATCTATATAGATAAACAAGTATAGGCTTTGAACGAATCACTAATGAACTTCTTAAGAAGACAATTAGAGACATAATAATTGTCTCCAATTACAAGACCTAGCAATAGCCAAGAATGTCAAATTTGTAATGCAGGAGACCACCTAGCCATTCGCTATCCTAAATATGTTAATTCCAAGCCCAAATGCAATTCTAAACATTTACAAATGGCAAAAAAAAATTAGATATGTCTAAACAACCACAAAATTTGTTTGCATATATTGTTTTAATTCCTATGAAGAATGAGGAGTTATTCATGTATTATTCTTTGTCTCTAGGATCCAATGGCTTAATTGCCCTTAGAGGTATTGCCGATGTTGATCCCAATTTTTTGGGGTCCTCATGAATTAGGGCTGATGAAATAGGCTTCCTTCTAGGTTTTTCTTAATGGTAGTATTAAACCCTAAACCCTAAACATATATATATCAACTTCTTATTAGTTACTTAAGTTATTTTTTATCACATTATAATTACTTGAAATGTTTGTGGTACATGCACATACTTTTGAAATCATGAGATATGTTAAAATAATTTTTTAAAAAAAAATTTCTAATTAAAAAATATCTTTAGTGTGAAATATTTCAATGCCCAAGACAATTTGCCTTGTCCATGTGCCTTCTAAAATAAATAGCAAACAAAGAAACTCAGATTAGGGTTTGATGATCTCAAATTAGGGTTAGGGTTTGATGATCTCGAATTAGGGCTAGGGTTTGATGAACTCAGACAAATACGGGTTAGGGTTTCGCGATCTTCGTTTTGTGTTGTTGTCTTGAAAGAAGAGGTGCGCGGTGATGTTGGACTGACAGACGCGGCGATGGCGGAGTAATTCGCGAAAGATCATGAGCATGACGATCCAGCATACGGCGTACGCACGGGTGGGATTATTGGGGAACCCGAGTGATGGATACTTTGGTAAGACACTGGCGTTTTCTGCGAGCAATTTCGCGGCCACTGTGACATTGGAACCATCCGAGTCTCTCGTCATCCTGCCGCATCCCGTCCACGATCCGTCGAAGTTTGCGTCGCTGCAGCAGTTGGTGAGAATCTCTTTATCTCCTCGCAACAGTAATAGTGATTTTGCTGCCGCCTGCTATTGGAAGTGTCGAGTTAGAAGAACTCGATTAGGTCTTGCTAACATTCTCCTCACTTCTTGGTACGTGTCTGGTTGTTTCTGTGACGCTGTGCTTTGATTCTTCTGCTACTGCCATGGATCTTATATAATAAGTGTATATGTTTCTTTGGAGATTGATTTTGATCTGGTATTGACAAATGTCTTTGAATGAGTTTGCACATTTACCAAGCAAGATCATCATCCCTTAGGAGCAAGCATATTGCTCATTCTTCCAAAATGCAGCACAATGGTCACAAGTTTCTAGGGCTTTTTTAGGTTTTTGTGTCTGTGGACAAAATTTGTTAAAAGAGAGAGAGAGTGAGTGGTTGTGAATGCAGGCAGAACGAGTTGAGAGCGAAGGATATTATGGAGGTGTCCGATTGCTCATGGCCACATGCAAAGTTTTCCATGCCTATTGTGCAGCTCATAAGATCGCACTGCATCACAACAACTTCACACTATCTTATGACACGAACATTCCCAGACAGGTTTGTGTTTTACAATTCTTTCACTGAGAACTGAATTCTGAAATGATGGTGACACAACTTCCATCAGTGTACACATTTTTGAAAGAGTAGGAGGAGAAAATTGGTACTTGGTGGACAAGACTGTGAAACCCTACTACTACTACTACTACACATGCATGTATGCAATGCAGTTGAAATTATTTTCAAGTGTGGATGATGCCAATGTTGTAGGCTGGACTTTCAGGATCAAGTGCCATTGTGTGTGCGGCACTTAGCTGTTTGCTGGAGCATTTTGGTGTGGGAGATTCCATGAAGGTGGAGGACAGGCCAAGAGTGATCTTGACTGCTGAAGAGGAACTTGGTATAACTGCTGGTTTGCAAGACCGTGTGGCACAGGTCTATGGAGGTCTTGTCTACATGGTTTGTCTGATCCTTTTTCCCATTCCTCCTGCATTATTACAGGCTTACAAGATATCTTCCTTTGGGCTCTCTATCTTTTGGTCTAGTCAGAAGATTTATAACCAAAGCTCTTGAGGAGAAGGTTGCATCCAGCTAGAGCATTTGACTGATTTGTTGCTGTCAGCAGGATTTTGACAGGGATGCTTTGGAGAGCACAGGAAATGGTGTTTATACACCCATGGATCCTGGACTACTTCCAACACTTTATTTGATTTATGCAAGGAACCCCAGTGACTCTGGCAAGGCCTGTCCTCCATACCAATCTTATAATACACATCAATACTGAGGATGCTAGAGTGACTAGCGGTTTGTACACTAGTGTGAATCCCATTCAAAACTTGGAAGAATCTGTTTTTTTTGTCAGCATATAACCAGAGGTTCTGTAAGCTTATGTGATTTTGCCTTTGGAACAAGTACTGGATTTTGAGGATTAGTGTATGCCCATATTATGACTTAATGCAGGTTCACAGCACAGTGAGGAGGAGGTGGCTGGAGGGTGATGAATTGGTGAGAAGTGGTATGACTGAGATTGCTGAACTTGCTGTGAGGGGGCGTGCTGCATTGTTAAAGCAGGACTTCGACACATTTGCTGAGCTCATGAACCAAAACTTTGATTTGCGAAGGTTTGTGTCTGTGCTGGCTTGTCCATGTATGTTCCAGAATCAAGACAGAGCAAAGAAGAGATTCAGAACTAAAAAGTGTTCCTCCTGACCTGGTGTCTGCATTCTAGTGCTGTCAAGGGATCTGCTGGTTGGTCAGGCAGTGATTTCCTCCACAGTAAATGTTTTTTGCATCTTATGCCTTAACCTACTCTCTGCATTTACTCAACTGTCTCACTGCTTTAAAAATGCTGTCATTGCCTGTAAGCAGGTGCATGTTTGGTGATGCCACTCTTGGAAAAATGAACATTGATATGGTGGAGACTGCCCGTAGTGTGGGAGCAGCATGCAAATTCACCGGAAGTGGAGGAGCAGTGGTGGCTTTCTGTCCAGAAGGTTTTCAACAAGTGAGGTACTTAAAAGAGGCATGTGAGAAGAAAGGGTTCATTCTGGAGCCTTTGATTGTTGGCCCATCATTTGTGCCACCTGACTTGTCTTGTTGAGATCTGCACAGCAAGCTCTCTGTCTAGGGGTAGGTATTTTTGTGCAGTTTTTTGGTTATCTTCAGAATAAACTCAATTTGACACTGCAATGAAGGAGTAATTGGCAGCACAATAATAGGTAACATTGATATTCCTGTGAGTATTTTTCATTTGAGTTTTGCAATCTCCAGCCCCTAGGTTTCCATATTTCTGCCCGGGGTTTTCAAATCTCCTCAATAGGTCATATTCACAAGAGGACTTTTGACAATCATGAAAGAAATGTTCCTCACGGTGAAAGGGAGAATATTGCAGTGACATAGTAACAGGATTTGAACATTCCAGAATTCAGGATCTTTGGTTCCCACATTTTCATGCTTTCAAGCTGTATGGTTTCATTTTTGAGTAAGATTGAACAAGCACACACAATACCCATGTACTGGCCCTAAAATGTTAGTGGAATACAATGTTGAATAGAGAAGTGTGTGTCAGTGCAAATAGTGATGGAGCTCACAAAGATGGAAACCTGAGAAGTGTATGTCAGTGTGCAATGGTGATGGAGCTCAGAAATTTGGGACCCTGCTGTGCTGGTAGTCCAAGAGTCTGAAAGATGATGGCAGGAGAAATTTGCTTTGAAAGATGGATCTCTTTCAAAGATGGTGAGTTGGAATTGCATGCAGTGGAGTGTTGCAATTGGTATCTGTTGACATGGGTGGTGATTGCTGCATTTGAATACTGGCCTAGTACTGTTCTCCTCTGCAATGTCAGGGATGCAACTGTGAAGTAAGTGCCTGCGATCTTCTCATTCAAGCTACAACAAAGCTTGTGAGGGGTTAGCTTTCTGTGTTTCAACATAAAGCTTTCAGCAAATGCAATTGTCATCATGCTCACCAAATTGAAATGGGCACTGAGTGGTTCACAGGCTTTGTTTGGTTGTTTGTTTCTGTCAAGAAGTCTGATGGAGCATTTGTGTGTTTTGCTCCCTTTAGTGCATGTACTACCTCTTTCTTTCCTTAATGAAGGAAGTTTCTTTGAATTGCTGGAATCAAATCAAATGTGCACCTTGCACTGCACACCCTTAAGAGTTCTTGTGAAATTCTTGCAGTTAAATTTCTTCATTTGCTGTATTGTGTGCTGGTTGTGGGTCCTCCTTCTCCACAAGCTGTGCAGCAGCAACAATATGTGGTTTGTTCTCCTTCTTAGGTTGAGAGCACCAGTCAGCCCCCCTTTGCCATCTCCTTTTTGCAAGGAAGCTTTTGCAATTTGTGGTTTTTTCTCCCCAGGTTGAGAGAGCAAGAGCTCCTTTGTTCTCCTTGTCACTAGGAAGCTTTTGCAATTTGTGGTTTCTCTCCTCAGGTTGAGAGAGCAAGAGCTGCTTTGCCATCTCCTTGTTTGCTAGGAAGCTTTTGCTCCTTGGTCATTATCATGTCCTTTGCTAGGAAACTTTTTGTGACCAACCATGCGTGTTTGCTTCTAAAAGAACTAAGCTAAGGAACCAAAAAAAGATTATATGCAATACTAGCGGTGGGGTCTGCAGGAAATTGACAAGCTCGTCCTTTCCGCAAGGGCGGGGACCCACAAAAACGCACACAGAGGGAAGACTGAGTCGGTTACAGCATGAACAATTTTGGGGAAGGACGCAAGTGCATATCCCAATAAGAAAATGGAAGAAGAAGAAGAAGAAATAATCTAGAAGAATGAGAAAGTTGGGTTGTTTGTTTGTTGCTTGCAGCGGATTTGCTGTTACGTACATGAAGGAATCACGACAACAGCTGTGTTGTGATCACTGACAGAAGGGGAAAAAAAATGCTGCTTGACGCATAAGCTCTGTGTTTTGTTTTGCCTCAACCCAATCAATGCTCAACACAAATTCCATGCTCATGTCCCCACAATTATCGATGCTGCAGCCTCCAATTCCTGCCCACAATTGTCGTCTGGAGCCCACAATGGGGAGACAGCAGCAGCAGCAGAAGAAGAAGAAGAAGAAGAAGAGAAAATCACGCACCTGTCAACGCAGAGACACAAGAACTGGTCCCCACCATTCAAGCATGGAAGCTGGACTGTCGTTTATGTAACACGCTAAATCCTTTCTTCTCACAAAATCATCGCCAATTCTTCCCACATCGACATCAAGGGGAAGGAAGAAGAAGAAGTAGAAGAAACGTGAACAAAAGTTGTTGTTGACAAGCCCTCCCCTTCCTGCTGCTGCTGCTGCTGCTGTCCCCACATCACTACTACTCCTGCTCCTGGTCTGCAGTCAATCAGATGCTACAGTAACAGCGAGAGAGAGAGAGAGAGAGAGAGAGAGAGAGAGAGAGAGATCTTCCTGGTGTGTATTTTGTCCCTCGTTTTTGGTCGTCTTGGTCCTCCTTGCACTTTTGCCAAAGTCTTCTTCTAGTAAGACTCAAAGTCCAACAAGTCCAACAGCAAGGATGAGCAAATAGAAGACACACAAAACAAAACCGCCCCAAAACAAGCTTCCACCTTTGCCTCCTCGAGCAGCAGAACAAGGACAAGAAGAAGAAGAAGAAGAAGCAGCTCTTGCACTGCAATGATTTGTTGCTGCAGGACTTGTTGTTTGCAAGCAATCATCATCCTCTGAGGAGGAGGAGAGACGGCTTGTTGCAAACCTAGTATTAGTAGAGTAGCCCAAAAGCAGAGGCTTGTTGTTCTGGATGATCGGTTGCAAAGCAATCAAGCAAGCAAGCTTGGTGGATGCGTTCCAAAGCTTCGGTCTTGAAGGTTTTGTGGGTTGTGGGTTTTGAGCTATGAAAGGTCTTTGATTTTGGTTGTCTTGAATCTCCGGAAAAACGGAATCGAGAGCGAGAGAGAGATAGAGAGATGTGCTACTGCTGCGGCTGCTGCTGCTGCTGCTGCTGATGTGTTGGTGAGAAGAGGAGCAGGAGTGATCTTGAAGGTCTCAAATCTGTCTTTTGTTCTCTTCATGAGCTTTCTTCTTCTCCAGCAGCTCCCTCCCTCCTGCAATCGGAGATCCAGTCTAGAGATTTGATGTTTTCGGGGGCTAAGAAGAAAAGCTGGTTTGTTGCAGAAAGCGGCGAATTGGGTTCCGCTTCATCCTCCACTTCCTCTTGGCTGGCAGCAGAAGCATGGAGACGACGACGACTTCAACATGGCGATCATCTTTGGCACAGGATTCCAGGCAAAAGATTGTGAAGCGGATGTGAGTTTCTTTCTTCTTCTTCTTCTTCTTCACATACCCAATCTCAGAAATAGAAACACTGACCTGCTGTTGCTTGCAGACTTCCTTCCTATAGCTCTTCTCTGTGTCCTTCCTTCCTTCTTTTTGTGGTACCCTAATCCACGACAGAAGCAAGTGCAAAAAGTGTGAGGCCATTGTAGCAACAAGCAACACACACAGGGCTGCAATTACACAAATGAGATTGCTCTTCTTTTTCTTCTTCTTTTTCACGGAGAGTGAATTTTCTGGATTTTGCAACAGAGAGATGATAGAGAGATTGTCTGAATTTCACAGCAGCAGCAGATGTGATTCAATGCACAGAAGTACTCCACCATGTTTTCTTTCACAGAAAAAAGCGTATCCCACAAGTGGTGGGTGGCAGGCGACAGTAGGTTGATCAAGGAGTGGTGCTGAGCTGTTGCTGCTGCTGATGCTGCTTTCGTAAGCAAGCAGCGAGCATGAGGGATTTGGATTTATGAATAGTGCAAGCAGCTGCAAAATGCTGCTGCTCCTCTCAGACCCATGTCTGTTTTGGTCTTGAGAAACCCTTTTTCCAATGTCAGAAAGAGCATCAATTGGTGGAAGGTTTCATTTTTTTTCTTCCTGTTTTGCAGAATGGATACCTTGCAGCGTCATATGCCTGTTGCTGGGCAGGATGGTGTGGAGGAGCTGCTCAAGATTGCTTGGCGGTTTGAAGAAAAGATCTTCCAGGCTGCAACTGATCAGGCAATTATTTTTTTGTGCATCTCTCTTGTTGAGTCGAGTCTCTTTGTTGTTGATCAGGAAAATAGTGTTGGTAGAGATGATGATTGATGTGGGGGTTTTTGTTTGTTACTGCAATGTGAAGAAGCAAATGTGTGGTTTTGAGATCCAAGCAAGCTCATGACTGAGTGTTGTTGTTGGGTGATGCTTGCTTTGTCATCTCACAGCAAGACTACTTGCGCAAAATCTCATTGAAGATGCTTTCGCTCGAAACCAAGGCAAATGGGAATGCACTTCAAGCCAGAGGTGCTGGTGGTGTGGCTGGCCAGGTTGCAATCAAGCCAGATCCAGCAGGTCGGTGGAAAACAAAACAGTGATTGATGATACACTTGCTTGCTGCCTCCTGCAACCAACTGGATTGTTGTCGTCCGTCTTCTCCCTCCTGTTTTGTGACCCATTTTTGCTAAACTTCTCTTGAAGCTCCTCTTTCTCAAGGTTGGAGCTCCTCCAGGATTTCTCTCTGAAGCATGTCTGCCTTTTGCATCAGTTAGTTTGATGATCCCTTTTTGAATTCCATTTTTCAGCATCACTTTTGGTGAGGAATCCTGCACAACAACAGGCCCTAAGCAATGGGGTTCAGCAGCAGCCAAATCAATCTCAGCAGCAACAACAACAACAACAGCAGCAGCAACAGCAGCAGCAACGACAACAACAGCAACTACTGGCAGCACAGTCTCATCAGGCAAACACAGCTCTGACAGGCACTATTCAAAGCTCTGCAAACAGTCTAGGTTCTAATCTTTCGACACTAGCTGCCATACCACAGAACTCCATCCCCAACATGCAAGGCCAGGTCATGAACTCAACCATTATGAATAGCCGCATCCAGCAGATGCAACAGCAGCAGCAGCAACACCAACAACAGCAACAACAACAGCAAGCTGCTGCTCAACAGCAGCAGCAACAACAACAAGCAGTCCAGCAACAGCAACAGCAACAGCAACAGCAGCAGCAGCAGCAGCAGCAGGTCTCTTACATTCATGTTTGCATGTGACATTCTGCTTTAGCATTTGGTACATGGGGCTGAACTTGTGTGTCAGGGTGGGACAAGGTTTAGCATGACTGCTTGAGCCAGCATGCGTTGTTAGACAATTTGCCTGACCTATGCTTTTGGATTGGTGCAATTGGTGGTGATACAAGCAGCAGCAGCAAAATCAGCAGCAGCAGCAGATGTTGTATCAACAGCAACAGAGAGTACAGCAACACCAAGCCCTCATGAAGCAGAAGTTACATCAACAGACCCTTCTCCAGCATCAACAACAATCTTTTCAACAGCAACAGCAACCACAACAGCAACAGCAGCAGCAGGTTTATGTCTGGATAAAATGTGTCAATGGCTGCTGGGTTGGTTACTAGGGTCTTGTGATTGCTTCTTTCTGTGCATGTTGGTGGAGAGGAAATGCAAATCTTTGAGTGGGTTTGTTTGTTATTGGATATAAAGTAAGAGTGTTTTTGGTTTACAGGTCCCAACTCTGCAGCAGCAGCAACCATCTGGCAATAACCAGCTTCTGACTCAGAACAACTCTGCATTGCAGCAGCAGCAGCTGTTACAACAACAAATCTTGCAACAGGCGAAACAACAGCAGCAGCAAGCTCAACAGCTGGTGGGTTGTCCACACCTGCACACTCATGTGCTCCATTGTTTGGGAAACTGTCTGTGCAATCTGTTTACCTTCAATGGTAACCACCTTGGAAGCTTGAGCATGGAGTTTTCTCTGCAATTGTCTTAAAGAAAATGTTGCTTTCTTGGGGGGCTTGATATGGTATCTGTCTTCAGCAACTGCAACAAGCTCAACAGCAGCAGCAGCAGCAGCAGCAGCAGACATCTGCCATGCCCAGCCAGTCACAGCAGTCACAGGCACCTGCTCAGCCAGCTCAACAGACCCAGCAGCAACACTTGCTGCCAGTGGTGAGCCAGCAACCACAGCAACAGCAGCAGCAGCAGCGAGTCCCACAGCCAGGTAGGTGTTGTGCTGTTGTCCTATCATTTTACATTCCTTGATTTTGCAATGAGTCAATGGCTCTTCAAAGTGAAGCACTTTGTTTTGGACATTCATTGTTTTGCAATGATTGAATTGTGATCGGATTTGGATGTATCATTGTTGTGTGACAGGAGGCTTGCTACAGCAACAGCCACAAAGCATGTTTGATCAGAAGCCTCAGATTCTTCAAGCTCAACAGCAACAACGTGTTCTTCCTGAGCCATCATCTGGTATTTTTCTCTGCACCTTTGCATTTCCATTCTGCTGATCCCTTGCAAGTTGCAAATATATATGATTGCACACACTCTGGATTGTAGTTATTCTTCTTCTTCTTCTTCTTCTCGTCCCTAGGCATGATGTTGCACAATTTTGGCACAACCACTGATTGGGCTGTTTCTGCAAATCGGAAGCATCTGTTGATTCCTCAGCACATTCAGCACCATCAAGCCATGGAGACCAGCGTGAAGTTGTCTGGACAAAGGTGGGTTTTTTACAGAGGTTGATGGATGGATGCAAGAATTCTTGTAGCAATTGGTTGCCCAATTTCAGCTCTGCTCTTATCAATGCTCTCTCGACCTAGTAGTGTTGTTAATCAGTGCACCGTAGAAGAAAATGAAAAGCATTGCATCAGCAGTGGTGACAGCTGAAGGCTCATTGTTGTATAAGGGGTAATGATTCCTAAATTCAGTGTTCTGCTTCTTCTGTGCTTCATTTTGGCAGCTGCAAGTCTTGAAGGACAAGTACCTCATGGACATGAATGAACTCTTCAACATGCTTTCTACCCGCAGCAGTCAGGTGCACACCCATTTCTGTAATTGGTTGATCCAGGGGACTTTAGGGTTACAATTGCACACATTCTTTCACCCCACAACATGTGTTGTTGAGGAGTTTGCTCTGCAATGATGTCCTTCCTAGACATATGTCTTTCTTTTGTTGGTTGTTTTCTTATGTCCCTTGTCATGTGGTTTGTCATTTGAATACTGAAGCTTTTTTGTTACTACCATTGCCAGCCAATGCCTGCTGAGCAGCTGCAAAAGCTGAAGCACTACAAGGATGTTCTGCACCGTATGATTCCTTACCTGCGGGTGCCAAAGGAGAAGGTGCCAAAAGAGTTCAACCTTGACAAAGTGGAAGCATTTGAGAAGCAAATTGTAAGCATCATGGAGACATTCAAGAAGAGGCGTCAACCAGCACAACCATCATTATCAGGTGGACCTGCCAGCTCTGCCCAGTCGCAGCCAGGAGCACCTGCAAACTCGGGACAGTCACAACAACAACAAACAGTCGTTGGCCAACAGTCAGATCTGAGCACCTTACCAAAAGGTTTGCCACAACTGCAGCCACAACAACAACAACAACAACAACAACCGCAACAGCAACAACCACAAATGGTCTGTGTCTGTGGGAAGAAATCAAATGCCTTTGTGAATAGAAACATTCTATTGTGATTAGTAGAAATCCCCCTTGTCTCTGATTCTCATCAACAAGTCTGCTGCTAAACTCATGGTCTTTGCAGATGCAAAATGGTCAGCCACTGTTGCAACAAATTGCTGTCAGTAACCAAGGAGGAGGCCAGTTCACACAGCAGCAGCAGCAGCAAATTCTCTCCCAAATGCAGCAAGAGAAGCAAGCTCAGCAACAGCTGCAGCAGCTACAGCAGCAGCTCAGTGTGTCACAGACCCCAGGAAACATGCTTCAATCCACCAGCAGCAATAACTCTCTTGCATCTTTACAACAACAGAATGTGGGCTTGCAGCAGCAGCAACAGGGTCTTGGAATGACCCCCTTGCAAGCCACGACTGGTGCTCCTACATCACAGGCCATTTCTGGCTCCCCGATACCATCCAATAGTACCCGTTCCTTAGGGCAAAGCAGCTTGACTGCATTGCAGCAGAATGGCGTAAGTCTCTCTTGTTCATTCATGATGATGCTTACTTCATCATGCCTGTAAGATTCACTGGCACATGAGTAGATATATACATATACAGGTGAACAGTGCTTCTTCTGCTGTGCTTGGAATTTTAGTCGTGCATCACTTGAACATTCTCTCAATCTTTTTGACAGCAAACTGGGATGGTAGTGCAGCCAAATGTGGTTAGTACTTCGCAACCTGCTGGAGGAGGCAATGTACTGAATGGGGTCAACACTGGTTTTCAGCTAAATAACAGTAACAGCAACCCATTACAGAAAAGTGGGACAGCAACTGGATTGCACCAAGGTGGTGGTGGTGGTGGTGGTGGCAGCAATAATTCTCAGAGCCAAAATATGTCCGTTCATCAACAGCATGCATTGAAACAACAGCAGCAGGAACAGCAACAGCAGCTGTTGCAGACACAGCAGGCACAGCAACAGCGCCTCATACAAAACCAGGAGCTTGTAAAACAAGTATAAGCTTATTTCCCATTTCCAAGTTTGGTTTTCATCAGCAATTGGGGATTGTTGGGAATGACATAGGGAAGCAGTGGCACTATGGGAAGAAATCCATTCATTGGGTTGTGATTCAATGTTGTTGGGGTGGGTTCTGTGGAAACAGCAATTACAGCAGCGGCAATTGCAGCAGCAGCAACAACTGTTGCAGCAGCAGCAGATTCAGCAGCAGAAGAATCAGGCTGCACAACTTCAAGCACTTCATGCACAGCAGGTTTGTTGTTTGCCTTTGTTCAGGTCTGCCTGTAAGATTGTGTTTGTTTTGTGTCATGGACCAGTTGTGCACGAGACCCCAAAATCCCTCTGCAATTTTGTAGTCCTGCGAGATGAAGTTTTAGGATTTAGGATTTAGGGTTTAGGGTTTTGACGACAAGTTTGCACATGAAATCTGAGTTTGATGTGGGTGGTGGAACAGCAGCACCAACAGCAACCACAGACTGTAGATTTCAACACAGACATGAAGGTTAAACAGCAGGCTGTCAAGCAGGTAAAAGATTGTTTGTTTCTATTTTTGTGTGTCCTTTTCCTTCTTGTGAACTATTCCTCTTTTTTTGTGGTTGAAGTTTCTGATCTTCTTTTGTTGGAAGGATGTTGTTGGACTCGTCATCTTCTTTGCTTGCTTGTTAGACAGTGGCAGGTCCCAAAAGTCATTTTACTGGACTCAAATGTGGGGGGTGTGCTGGTGCTGCTGCAGGTGTTGATGCAACAGCAGATGAAACAGCGACACGCTCAGCAGCAGCTCCAACAACAGCAGCAGCAGCAACAGCAGGTACTGAAAGTGGGATCACCACAGTTGGTATCTTCACCCCAGATTATGCAAGCTCCATCCCCTCAACAGCAGCTGTCTCCTCAGCCAGACCAAAGCTTTGCAGCATTGCCAGTTGTGACTAAGGTGGGTGTGCCAATCCATCATCACACACTACACAATCTGTCAATGTGTAGTAGATCTGATTACTTGTTTCCATATTCATCCCAAAATTGTCATCATGGTGTCAACATGGTGCTGTCTGTATGTCACACAGATTCTTAACATTTACGGAAGCTTTCTCTGATGCAGGCAGTGACACCTCCATTTCGAACTCCTTCCCCCTCTTCTACTCTTCCTGCAACTCCACCTGCACATGACGACTCTGATACCAAGGTTCTGGTGAACAATGCTGCAGCAACAGCTGGGGGGTCACTCCAAGCTCTTCAGCCAGCAATGACAGCAGCCGTGTCAAACAATGCAGGACCCATCACTACCCCGGGTATGGCCGTGTCCCCACTGATGGCAGACTTCTCACCTGCTGCTCATGTGCAACTGAGTGGCACCACCCAAGAGGCTCTGCAAGCATTTTCTCCAGGGACTCCTCTTCTTGATAAATTGCACTCCACTGAGCCTCCCCTTGAACGCTTAATGAAGAAGGTCTGTTCAGATCATGGATGGTTGTCCCCATCATCTGCTCATTTTATTCACATTGTTCCATTTCTAGTCTTGCAAGCTAGCTACAATTCTAGACTACAATTTTGGTTGGCATGCAAAGTCATCATATTATATATAGTCTTCTTTTCAATTCTTCCATGGTCTCAGTGTGGTGATAATGATTGTTAGCATGAAGCTCTCTGACTGACTGATGAGCTTGTTCACCACCACTAATAATAGCTGGCTTCAAAATAATGCAGATCGACTCAATTCCACGCGCAAATCTCATTGCTGCAGTCAACGATATGAATGCTGTGATCAGCTGTTCTGACAGGCTAGCTGCATCAGGACCAGGTAATGGATCTCGTGCAGCAGTAGGTGATGATTTGGCTGCCTTGACACAGTCACGACTCCAAGCCCGTGCAGTGATTCAAGCCTCCTCCCAAGACAGCAGCAATTTGAGCAGTGCAAAAAGGCGGCGGCGTCACATGGACTCCATGGCTGTTAATACAATTTCAAGAGACGGGACATTGTTGAATAACCTCCTTCACAGGCCATTTGATGCTGCACAACTGAGGACAAACAATATGGTGTCGCATATCAAAAGCCCCAGAATTAAGGTGACATTGCCAAGACTTATGTGACAAAACAGTGCCTAAAAAAAATCTTCAAGGACTATGACTAGTTTCAAAATTTTGTCAAGTGAAAGGAAAGAAGCTTTGAATTTTTTTTGCATCAATTTGTGAGGTGAGTAGAGATATTGTTGGTGGTGAAAATGTCGTCTTTATAGTTATCCATCAGGACATTCGATAAATCTTGCAGGTGACAACGAGTTTGGAAGAGGAGATCACGGAAGTCAACAGTCGCTTGATTGACACTGTGGTGGAGGTTAGTGCCGAAGGCACGGAGGATGCTGCCGCAGCAGGATTGGAGGGTGTAGTAGTTGCTTGCTATTTCAAGGGTGATGCTGTTAGTCCAAATGTTTCATTTCTTCAAACACAAGAGTATTCTATGGTAAGGAATGGAACCTGGTGGTCATCATTGGTACTTTCCTCATGCCATAAGTGTTGTTTAATGTGACAAAACTCATTGCTTTTTAAGATTTGGGGTCTAGCGTTTCGGTCCTCCATTATTGCGATTGGGAAGCAGAAGAATGACTCCTCACTTGGTTTCATGGCAGTAAAGCAGTTCCAGAGGCTCATGTCTCTTTTTTAGTGTTTTGTTTTGCCGGTTTTCATTCTCTTTACTGTTTTGTTTTGTTGGGTTTATGAATTGTTTTGTTTTTTGTGATTTCTCTGTTGTTGATAGGTTCAGATGGCACCACTTTTCTTGATTGTGCCACCAACATATCCTGACAGTTCTCCAACAGTCTGGTCTGATCAAACTTCTGCAAACACCAAGTAAGAGATCAATGACACCCATTGATTGTTTCAGCCCGTTTCTTTTCATGTAAAAGATTTTTTTTGATGCTTCCTTCTTTGATTACAATCTGCTGCTTATTATGAGGATTGGGTGGTGTGGCATTTATTTACCTTGGAAAAATATTACACAGCTCCCCTATCGCAACAGCAACATGGAAAAAATTTGCAAGAGCATCTCGAGCCTTACTGACACCATTGTCGCTCAGCACCATGGCCAAATGCTGGGATGAATGCGCATGCCATGCTCTGAATGAGGCAGTGCACTACCAAGGTGGTGGCAACTTCAGCACAAGCATTGGCATCTGGGAGAACTGCGTTCCTGCTCTCTGAAAATTGAGCTCGTTTTTCCTTTTGAGGGGGAGATTTTGGATTTTTTCACTACTCAAATTTAAAATTTTCTCCTTTTTACAAAGAATAATCATCAAAAGCTTCAATACATTCTTCGCCAGCTTCTTCACCAGTTCTGTGCAGGTGATCACATCCTTTTTGACATCTTTGATCAAATTTCAAAGACAATTGAGGTCAGTGCTTCCTCCATTTGCATTCTAACACACTCACTCACACACATACCAACACTCCAATTCCTCCTTAGATTTGGCCCTTCTTTGAATGGCTCATCATTTATTGGCACACAACTCCTTGCAGTAGGTAGCGTGCTTGAAAATCGCGTAAGGAATATGGATGAGCAATGTTCTATGGTATGGTACCAAAAAAAATAATTTCATGGTCTCCGAATGACAAATTGTCACCTTGTTTTTCTTTGTCTAAAATGGGTACTTCAGGTTCTTTTTTAAATTCATTTAATTTTTTCACTTGTTGAACTTTAGATTTCTTGCATGCCTTTTCCTCTACTCATTTTGAGTTGTTTGCTGTGTGTCTTTGGTGTGGGTCTTCTTGATATACTAGTTTCCTTCTTCATTTTGAAAAGAGCCTTCTGCGACTATGGTTTCTCAAATTCCTAAACCGTCGGCTTTGGTGTTTCTCAAGGCTGATGAATGCTCCAAAAATTTTTATAGAACAATGGTTTTTAACATCTCAATACATAACATTTGAATAAATTTGAAAGTAATCTAATAATTATAGAATATTGAATTTTTTTTTTTTTAAAAAAAAACATTAGAGTTATCTGTAAAGTAACCCTGTCTTTCAGCCTATCTTAGGGCCTGCTCTCACCCCCTATCCCCTATTTCAGTGGTATCCACAAAGTAAGGAAATTTTATTATATCTCAGC
>Ga0209208_10006754_pt1 | contig 15775 bp, 20 predicted proteins | sample S1TSphfallax_3_FD_187694 | JGI IMG/M metagenome (GOLD analysis project Ga0209208, IMG submission 187694) | Host-associated microbial communities from peat moss isolated from Minnesota, USA - S1T2_Fd - Sphagnum fallax MG (SPAdes) (version 2) | ecosystem: Host-associated > Plants > Peat moss >...
ATTATGAAAAAATCAATAACCAGCCAACATTGGTTTACATTAGTGTTGGGTGGTTTTCATTGGGGCCCTAGTTCTCAAACCAATTCTCACAATAAGAACCAATTGGTATCACAATTTGGTAATAACCGATTTTAGAACCAGATCAATGATTCTCACCCAAATGAAATCAAGTTATTGAAAACCAGTTATTTTGTTTAATTTTTTAAAATAATTAAGTCGATCCTATCAGAGAACCAAAATCTAGTTATCAAGGTAGTAGTTGAATTTTTTTGGGGAGTATTTTAGGTTAGATTAGGTTAATTTAGGTTAGTTTAGTGATGAGGTAGAAGCGTTGAAAAGTGCCCAAACATATAAACCTTTCATGGATTTAGTTTTCTATAATCTTTATTCTCATTATCTCTTGTTACATTGTTCTTTTTCCGTCTCTTTGCATTTGTTTGGCGTTTATTAACATTGTAGTATGGTGCTCTGTCACATTATTGGTTAGTTGGTGTTATTTTGTGTTATTCATGGCTATTACATCGTGTTGCTGGTCATTCCTCCATTCCGTTATTGGTTTTCCATTTTGTTGTTGGTGGCTACTCCATGAATATAAATTTGAGATTTGGATTCTGAAAACCAGATATGAAAATTGATAGCTATTATATTTGTGACAACCATCTTGTTTGAGAATTGACTTGATTAAATTTTTAAATATGTATAATTCCTTGATCCATTTTCATGTGTCTAAAATATATATATATTAAAAAAACTGGGTCAATTTTATCAAGTGTTGAAAAGAACCAAAACTAACTAACAATATTCATTAAAAAAAAGAGAACTGACCAGCAATAGTTTACACCCACCTACCAAAATGGAACACTCACACATGATGTAACTAAACCTTCATCAAAACCCCTCTACCATAGGAAACTAATGAAACCACATTCACCATAATAGAAACGCCCAGGTAGTCCTCCCTTATATCTAGATTCCTTAACATTTATCTTTAATGTTAAATTTTACCTACCTACTCACATATTTACTTATCTACCGATCCACTCACCTACATCCATGCTTGTTTACATGTAAAAATCACTGTGAAAGTGCACCTATACATTTTCAAAGTGCCACCTCTTTGCATTTCATTATTGCCCCTATTTTGTGCATCTGTTTCTTTTAATTGTACCACTAGATTGAATCACAAGGAGCACAACCTTCTTCTCCTCTAAGTAGTGTCCATTGACTTTACATGTAAACAAGCAGCTCATCACCGCAAGCACTCTGAGATATTTCCTAATTTTCCTAATGTTTAGGGCATGGTATATCTGCATATAACCTTCCTAGAAAAAGAGGGTTCTTACAACTATTCTTTAGGTGTGGGAGGGACCTTATGCCTACTTAAGATAGGGTCTAGCTTTAGTTTAGTTTAAACTCGAATCTCTTGTTGCAAACTCAACATGCTCTTCTTGGTCTGATGTAACAGGTATTTAAAAAAAAAACACCAAGAGATTTGGCACTCACAGTCGAATGTGCAAATGGACCATTGACATCACAATCTCATTTTATGTTAGTCAAGCATTACACAATGTTGAAGTCAGTATGATGTAAGCACAAGAACACTGCCAGAGCCAACAGGAAACTCAGAAAAGGAAATTCGAACGCTAACTAAAACATTTGTCACAAGAAGATTTTCAAGAACAAGCAGGCACTGAAAGGAAACTCAAAAGGAAAATAAATTGAGCTCTTAGAACTCTCTACTAGCACTCAAAAGTTTCCTTACTAGTGACAAAGAGCTCTCCTTCAGAGTACTTACTCTCATGGCGAAGTCTGTCTGCTGGAGGTGTCTTCAAGCAAAACTTTTTAGTCAGATTCAACCTCCACAGCCTTGGATCTTACCTTTAGTCTACCTCCTCCATACGGCTGCCTTCATCAGCATCTTCTTCCAAGGCAGGCATGTCAGCCTCATCCTCATCGCCAGCGGTTCCATCCTCGTCTATACTTAGCCCAAGCTTAACCATGCGGTGAATGCGAGTTCCAAAAGTATTGGGGTCATCCAGACTGAATCCTGATGTCAACAGAGCTGAATCCAGAACCAAGAGTCCTTGTAAGAAGCAGTTCAAGAAGCACGTACATTTCCAGATTGCATGTCTTGTGTGGTGTTTCAGGTGAGCACAACTGATACATACCGGTCTCAAATAGCAAGAGAACCAGGTCCTTCACAGTCTTGTCAGACTTGTCTACATCAGCACGTTTTTGTAACTCTCTCATAACAGCATTCTCAGGGTTGATCTCTAGTGTCTTCTTGCTACTCATATAGCTGCTAGTGCTGCTGTCCCGGAGTGCTTGAGCCTTCATTATGCGCTCCATGTTGGCACTCCACCCATACCTACATTGACAGTGATTCAAACTAGGTCATTCTAAAACACTGGGGTGGCAGTTTGTGGCAGAACAAGGGACGACAGTACATAGATGGCATGTCCAATGAATGAGATCAAAGAATTGAAGAACTTACTCTCCAGTGACAAGGCAACAAGGGGAGTCAACAATTCTGTCAGATACTAGAACTTTCTCAACCTTGTCTCCAAGAATGTCCTGCCCAAATGTTAAAGGTTGTTTAGGTTAGCAACATACCACCGTACCCACCAATCAGGGATGTCATTCCACACAACTACCACACACTGTCCAGATCTGAGCAGTAACTCGTAGAAAACCCATGTCCAAACAGACCATGATAAATGCTGCAAAGAAATCAATGCTTAGACATTCATCTGGGCATATAACAAGAAATGTAGAAAAAATAACAGACAATTACATACCTTCATCAGCTTGCACAGCCCTTCAAATTGAGCCTTAATCTCTTCTTTTCTCTTCTTCTCATCATCCGTCTCATCCAATTTTAGACCCTACAACCAATCCAAATGTCAAAATCAGTCATTGTTCTGCCTGGCAAACAGTTGGCTTACTGCACCTGGAAGTGTTGATGATGATATAAAACAATTGACTTCTTCCCAATCTGTTTGCAAATTTAGCTGACTTTCAAGCTTTATAATTTAATTTGAGACTTACTATACATGGCACATGCTGATACAAAAGAATAGACTTTCACTCCATCTGCTGGCAACTCAGCAGACTCACAAATGGTCAGGGAGAAAAGAAGACATACCTCCTTTGTGGACGACACCAATTTTTTACCATCATACTCCTTCAGTTGTTGCACTGCAGAAGCAGCAGTGCCCATTTACATGTAGAAGACAGACCTAAAAAGATGATGTGAAAAAACTATGGAAATAAAAACATTATCTCCTCCTCTCTCCCAAAACAGTTGAGCCAGTGCATCATATATCAATCCATTCATGACAGTTATGTGAAGTTGACTGATCGCATGTCTTGATAAGCAAAATGACAATACCTCAAAATCCATGGCCATAGTATTCAGAACCTACTCACAAACATGATTTGCTATCACACACAGCTACAGCAGGAATTTACATCAGATATTTCATAGATTAAGAAGTCTTTGCGACACCAGCTTGTCATGATGACCATCATACCTGCATACTCATCAATAGGGTCAACCATAAAAAGGACTTCCAGGCCACGCTTCTTAAGCTTCTCCAAAAATGGGGAATTCTCAACTGCCTTGCGAGACTCGCCAGTGATATAGTATATATCCTTTTGCCCCTCCTTCATCCGTGTCACATAGTCCTTCAGAGAAGTATGGTCTTCCCCAGACTTTGTAGATTGGTACCTCAACAATTCTGAATAAGGTTGAACACAAACGGCATGTTATGTTCCCAGTAGATTTCTTGACCAAATCTTGGCAACATATGAAACAGCAATAGCACGCACAGATCAACACTATCAACAACAAAATCTTTATTACAGAAATCATGAAATATGAAGAACCTGAAATCTTACCAGCTAGTTTAGCCCGATTCTGAGAATCTTCATGAATGCCAAGCTTCACATTCTTTCCAAAGGCCTCATAAAACTTGGTATACTCCTCCTTGTTCTCTGTAATCTCATTAAACATCTCTAAACACTTCTTCACAATGTTTTTCCGAATAACCTTTCAACCATGGAATGGTCCCTCTGTTAGAAATTTGTGCAGCATGCACACATTATAGAAATATCAAATCTAAATTTGCAAAAACTCAATCAAAGCCCATCCCAAAAAGTGTTATCAAACATTGTGTAAGATGGCCCCTATCATTATACACATATACAACAATTTGCCACACTAGAACCCTCAAGACCATTCCCAATTGGTCCCAGGCAAGAGCAAGTAGATCATCCCCAACAAGGGAATAATTCAGGCTGGCTCATATCTGGTCAATATCCAAGAGTGTACAACCACTTGCAAATGCATTTGACACTCTTATTCTGATCAACATATTACTTCTTACCTCAAACTCTTACATCAAAGGTCCAAGTCTAGCATTTTTCCAGACTAGTATTATATCTACCAGAGTTACAATGAAACACTGCATTGATATTCAAAAATTAGTGGAATTATATCACAGCCAGCAAGAACTGATCCTCCCAGTGAAAATTGATGCCATCATCCTAGTCATAGACTGAAGGAGATAAATATCTAGGAGTGCCCATAAGATGCTGGTACAGCCATGAATATCACTCTTTGCTTTTCAAAAATTTGTAGGCATCTAAAATCAACTGTAAGATTGCAACCGACACATTACCCATTGATCCTTCAATTGAAGTGGATCCCAAGGACATGCCATCCTCCTAGACTGACTATAGAAGATATCCCCTTCCTTTCCATGCAAACAAACCTCTGTATCATCTGATAGTCCTGACAGGCTAAAGTGCATCAGAGAGATTCCCAAGAATATGTCATCATTCCACACAGGGTGTGAGATGTCCCTATTCTTCTTCACATCACTTGCAAGACGAAATTGTTCACACATTCACACACAGACTACTAAAGTGGAATAAAGAAATAACGTGTCATTGTTCATTATAACACCTTTAAATGAATTCTTTCACACAACATACAAATTTCTAACAGAAAGAATCTAACCATACCAGAACTATTATCACGAGTGACATTCCAGATGAATTGCTGCCCTGCAGAGTTCGAGTCTTACCTGTGGTATTAGAATTTGAAGCAAATCTCCATTGTTTACTTCAAAATTGTAGAAAGATACCTTCAAAATCTTGTTTTGTTGGAGCATTTCTCGGGAAATGTTCAATGGGAGGTCTTCAGAGTCCACAACGCCTTTCACAAAACCAAGATATTCAGGGATCAGCTCCTCACAGTTGTCCATAATGAAAACACGGCGGACATAGAGCTTGATGTTGTTTAGCTTCTTGCGCCCATCAAACATATCAAAAGGGGCTCTCTTGGGCACAAACAGCACGGACTTGAACTCCAACTGCACTTTCCAGCAATGGTAAAAGCTCAAAAATTCAAAACCATAGATAGTGATCCAGAACTGGTGGTCTGGAACTAGTATCAGACTAGGGAGATTTGCAATTAGGCTCTTGCAACTATGGATTCTTGTTGAGAGCTTTGCTGAGCATCTTTACCTGCCCTTCAACAGAAAAGTGTTTGACTGCCAAGTGCTCCTCCCAGTCATTGTGCAAGCTCTTGTAGAAAGCAGCATACTCTTCCTTTGTTATCTGGTCTGGTGGCCGCATCCAGATGGGCTTCTGCTTGTTCATGACAGCCCACTCATGCGACACCTCCTTCACCTGAAACCAAATCCTGCTATTGGGATACCCTAAACCTTTTTGGTGCAATTCAGCAAATTTTGTCTTCTTCCGAACTATCGACACAAGCATTGAGAAGATGCACAACTGAACATGACCCAAACTTAGATTGCAGCCTAAGCTCTACAAAGTGAACCTTCTTAGTCTTTTTGGCTTTGTCCTTTTTCTCCTCTTCATCAGTGATCTCTTCAATCTTTCCTTCTTCTCCATCCTTCTCTTCTTTCACAGCTTCCTCATCCTCATCATCTGACACCTCCTTCTCAGTCGTCTTTTCTGTCCACAAGGAGATTGGGTAGCTGATGAACTCAGAATGCTTCTTCACTAGGTCTTTCAACTTCCTCTCCTCAAGGTACTCAAGTTGGTCTTCCTTGAGGTACAAAACAATCTTTGTACCTCGACCAAGTTCCTCACCTGCAAACATAGCAAGCTGTTAGACTCCAATCTTGCATATCGCAATTACAGCAGAGTAGCAAGTTAGCAACAGAGTTCATGTGTAGACTTCTGACACATGCAGAGACAGGTTGAGGTCACTCTTACCAGTGTCTCTCTGTACAGTGAAGGAGCCACCTGCCTGTGACTCCCAAATATACTGCTCATCATCATTGTTGTGACTGTGCACAATCACTTTCTCTGCAACAAGATATGCAGAGTAGAATCCCACTCCAAACTGACCGATCATGCTAATATCAGCTCCAGCTGAGAGAGCCTCCATGAAAGACTTTGTTCCAGACCGAGCAATGGTTCCTAGGTTGTTCACCAGATCTGATTCAAGCAAGATGGCAAAGATTGAGACCTGAAGAATGAAAATGTAGACAAATAAGAAATGCTGATCAGAAAAGAAACTGACTGCCTTTCATGGCATATGGCAGCACAAACACTAAAATCTTACCAGCTTTTGTCATTCCAATGCCAGAGTCAATGATAGTGAGTGACTTATTGGTCTTGTCTGGGACAACATGGATGAAGAGCTCAGGCTGGGTATCCAGCTTGCTCTTATCAGTAAGTCCCTCAAAACGGATCTTGTCCAATGCCTGGGTCACAAAATTGATTAGCAAAAGTGAGTGATGGGGCCATGGGTCATTGTTTACTTCGTGGGTACAAGACGTTCAACGTACAAAAATGGATTAGTTTAGAAGCAGAATTACACGTAGTCAAGTGGTGGAACAAAAGAAACCTTACATCAGAAGCATTGGAAATCAGCTCCCGCAGAAAGATCTCCTTGTTACTATAGAAAGTGTTGATAATGAGACTAAGCAGCTGGTTAATCTCCGCCTGGAAGGCAAATGTCTCGACATCTCCGGATGGCTGCGCACCAGCCTCATGCTCACCAGCCTGTTGATCTTCAGCAATGACTGCCATTGCTACAAAAAAAAGCAGCTGAGTCGCTGACCTAATTCAAATCTGCACCAGACAACCCAAAAGAAGTTACCACAGCAGATCGCTTAGCACGAGAAGTACAACAGTGACTTTTCTGCCGAGAGTTATACCAAGATTCTACCAGAAAGACGCGAGGAAAAGATTGTAACGACAGCAGGAATGCAATACAGCATGGACATTTCAGCAACAACGATAGCATTGCAACGATCAGGTCTGGTGGAGCCGATCCGCAAGGAGACTAGACAATTTGCAAAGCCAATATGGGAAAAAAAACACAAGAAAAAAACAAAATCGTCTCTCTCGAACCGCAAGCTCAGACCCGACACCAAAGAACAAAATAGAGACGCTCACGGCATCACATCATCGCATTGCTATGATAACGTCCAGTACAGAAACAAGACGGAGAATGCTGCTTCCACACCAAAATCACTCGAAATGCGGAACCGAAAACTCGACAAGATTGTGCTCTAGTTACACCGAAAAAAAAGGCTGGCACAAATTCTGCATCCAAGTCCAGTTCTACACTGTGGCAAGCGACACCCATTTTGCACCAGCATGTGCCAAAATAAGGACAAAAACTTGACCAAAAACGATCGCAATTATATCCCGCGAAGGCAAAAAAACGCAAAACAGAGCATGCCGCCTCATCTACACCAAAATCACTCCAAATGCGAAACCGAAAACTCGATAAGATTGTGCTCTAATTACACAGAAAAAAAAGGCTGGCAGAAATGCCGCAATCAAGTCCAGTTCTACACTAGGACAATCGACCAATTCTCCATCAGCCAGTGCCAAATAAGGACCAAAACTTGACCAAAAACGGTCGCAGTTACATTAAAAAAACGCAAAAAACTTAACTGTAAACACAGATCGACATTTACAGATCGACAGAATGTGCGTGAATGCGACACAAAAGGCTGACAAAACTTCTGCATCCAAGTCCAGTTCTACACTAGGACAATCGACCAATTCTGCATCAAGAAATGCGAAATAAGGACCAAAACTTGACCAAAAACGGTCGCAATTGTATTATAAAAACGCAAAAAATAAAATAAAAGATAAAATGAAACACGGATCGGTTACTCACATTTTCCGATTACGACGTCGAGAGCCACGAAATCGAGAAACCGATCCACAGAACCTCACACGCGAGGGACCAGGGAGATTAAAAACTGAAGAAGACACAGTAGAAACAACTCGACAAAGGCAACGAACGACCTAGCTTCAATCGCCAACTTCCGATTTTACGCTCTGCTAACGTATCATGAAATCCGGCCGTCCAAATAAAGTTCCCACATGTTTTTCAATACCATCACCATGTTTCCTTGTGCTTCTATGGAATTGCAACCGTCGGATCGGATAACGGTCACAATCTCATGGCCGACATTCTCCCGCTTCAATTTCTCCAAAAAAAAAAGCTTCCATGTTCCCGAAGTTCTCAAATTCCGTTCTCACTCAACCCTATGAGTTTTCTGGGTGCCATACTACTAGTTCGTAAAGTACTGCCTAGATTTTTCCTTTGTATTTTCAGCTCCCTTACCTGCCTGAAGAAACGTGTTTTCAGCAAGCGGGATCTTCTGGGGTGGAAGGTACCAGCCAGGCTGTACTGGGATCTTCTGACCAGTGGAAGGTACCAGCCAGCCTATCACTATTTCTAAAAAATGAAAAAATCCCAGCTCTGAAAGACCTAGGAAAAGGACCTGAGTACAGGCCCTTCCATGATTTTCAACCTGTTCCTTCGGCCTACCGGCCTTGGGCACAGATCCTATACTTTATTTTCTCTTTTTTTTTTTAATGAGAAGGCCTTTGAACACGAGGGGGAGAAAGAGCAATGAGTCCTTGGAGCTCAAATGTTCTCAGCTATGGTGGAAACTATCGACCCTAAACATCGAAGTAAGCATCATGGATCTCTTTCTTTCTCTTCCCATCCACAGAATTCAACGTTCCCATCAGAAGAGTCCTGTTTGATTTAATGGTTTTCTATCATTCTACAACTGGGACAGAAGTTGGAAGCTGCCAGTTAAGACTTGTGTGCTTGTTGTACTTGTGGTGAGAATTTTCAATGATTTTGGGTACTTGTTAAGGTTAAATCTTTTGGAGGCATTTTTCATTTTGTTTTTTTTTTGTTTTTTTGTTTTTTTCACAAGAAAGACTTGTGGGTTTTGCAACTGCTCAAATTCATTAATTGATTAATATGTAATTGAATGGCTTTGATAAAAGAGAACTAATTGATTAGGACATTTTTAGTGAATTTTTTAAATTATTTTGAATAATATTATATTGCATTAACTAAATTTTAATTTTGAAATTTTTCCATGGATATTATGAGATCTCAAATTAATATGATGTGGATTAAAATGTCACATCATCATTTCTTTTTCTTCTCCTTCGAATCATTGAATCACAAGCCATATTTGAAAAATAAAATTATTTTATTTGGGTTTTGTTAGCAAAAAAAGGTTTGGCAGCATTCACCAGCACCATATGCACATGTTTGTATATTACATTTGTACATGATGACATCAATGTATATGCTACATATATATATTAATGCACACATCCATTGAAGTTTGAACTCAAAACATCATGGAAGTGCACCAAGCCTTTTAACTATCAAATTGTTTTGATATTGCAGTAACATGAAAAAATAAAATTAACCTTATCATATCAACACGAAATATTTAGAAATTCAAATTTTAACATAAATTTTTCCTTTTCAAAATTTATTCAAATGTTATAGATGAAAACATTATCTTGAAACTTATGTAAGAATGTATTTAAAAGAAATATATATAATTTATAAAATAGTGAATTTAAAAGGTTAAAAAAAAAACCTAAAATAAAATGTTATGAATAAAAAATTACAAATTCATTTTCATTTAAGTTGGCATACAATTTTTGTAAATGTGATTCAATGCAATGCGAATCCAAAAATGCTTTCATTCAATCTTTAACAATGTTATTTTTGTTATGTAAAATATAAGTCCATTCCTCAAATGGGATGAAATATATGTCCATGCATTTAAATCCTTCAATAGTATGGCAACTTATTATAACCTATTGTAAAGATTTGATGATATGTATATTTTAATTTGATGAATTTTGATTTTTTTTCAAAACAATCCTTTTTGGATGTTGTTTCTTTAAATTGACAAAAATTTACCACAAGAAGAAACATTAATTAAGTAGTCAATTGATTTTTTAGATTTTATTTGTTGAACAACATTAATCGTACATTAATATAAATTATTAATTACAAAACTTTGGAAAAAAATCACAACATATGTTTAATATTATATTTTATAATGAAATATATTTTACCTTCGATCCTTTGTAAAATTAAAAAATAATAATTTTATGAAATTTTGGCATTAAATAGTTGGATTAAACCCCTTTCTTAACCAATATTATATTATTTTTTGGTGTTGATTTTGCACAACTTGGTGGTCCTTTTTTAGGAAAAAAAATGCAAACTCAAAGATAACTGCAAAAAAAAAAATTGCCAAAAAATTGACATCACAAATTTGAAAGAAAAAAAATTACTCCTACTGAATAATTTTATAAAATCCAACTTAATGTCCATAAAAAATTCCAACATCAAATTTTTTTTTTTAAAATAAAAAAATCCTGAAATTATTATAAACCTTATCCAAAAAAATTAAAAGATTTAAAATAAATGTAAATGCTATAATTGGATTTTTTGTGTGGTGAATTTCCACCATTTTACAAACATTAATATTGGGCCCAACATCAATAAATAATTTTATAATTACAAACACCAAAAAATTTCATTGAAAAAAAAGCTAGAATCTTACAATAGGTTTAGGATTTGTAGTTTTAAAAAATAATGATTTTAAAGATTTTATAACTCCATATATGGTCTATAGCCAAAATAGGGTTAAATTGTCTTGTGGATGATCTTGAACAACAACACAAAAACTTTTAAAATAAAAATATTTTAAAAACTTGTTGATGTGACTATTATGATCACCATTTTTAATTCATTGTATTGTGTGATTTTTAACAATTCATTTCTAAAAATTTAAACATGAACTTGTAACTAAACAAAGATTAAAAATGTTAAATCATGGTAAACATTAGGAATATTGATTTTTTAAAAAACATATATAATTTTATTAAAAGACCACACACCCACACACACACACGCACATACATACACCAATTTTTTATTTAAAAAATTCAAAAAATTAAGAATTATTTTTAGGGATTTTTGGTGAAACATCATGAATAATCATAATTTTTAAAAAACTTGTCCATGATGCCTACAAAAAATTAAGGGAAAAACATACATTTTAATTTATGTAAATGTTTAAAAAATTAGTATATTAAATATTTATAATTTAAATGTTTACATGCACCTTGGAGTTTGTATGCATGAATATTTTGATTTAATCATTAACCCATTCAAATATAAATGTGAAACCTAGCAAGTTTTACACATCCATCTCAAAAAACATTGATGAATTCAAAATGTAATTCATAAATAATACGTTTAACACATTTAAAATGAATGATTCAATTCATGTGCAAATGTTGATAGTTCAAGAAATGTGGAAAAAGTCATCAACGTGTTTAAGTATAAATGTGAAACATTAAATTGTTGTGCATGTTTCAATATATATTAATAAGTGCAATATGCAACATTTGAATAATAGTCTCAATAGATTCAGAATGTGATTTAATTCATGTATACATGTTGATAGTTCAAGATGTGAAAAAACTCACTAAACCATTCAAATACAATTGGAAAATATCAAGTTGCGTGTGTTTCAATATATTTTAATAAGTGTAATGTAAGGTGCAACTTATGAATAATTATTTTAACACATTGAAAATGAATGATTCAACTCATGTATTCATGTTGAGAATTGATGAGATTTGAAACAAATTATTAACCCATTCCAATATAAATGTGCAATTTTAAGTTGCTACATGAGTTTTAATAAATTATGATAAGTATAAATGCAACCCATGAACAATGGTTTCAACATATTAAAAGTGGATGGTTCAATTCATATGCAATGTTGATGTTTGAAGAAATGTCAAGAAAATCATTAACCCTTTATAATGCATTATGTAAATAATGTTAAAAAGGTTACCTCAATTTTCACATCAATAATTTGAATTTTTTATAAAAAAATTCCAAATGATTTCAATTTGCATTTCGCAAATTGTGTCATTTCCACCTTGCTAACTTGGACCATTCAAAACAAGTACAATCTTGGCCAATGATGGCACCCAATTGACCCTTCATCCATGCATTGGTTCAAGTTTGCCTTTTGAACCTTTTCCACCCATGAAGAAACCTTTGTTTTACTTTTACTTTTACAATGAACCCATCCACCATTTTCACCTTTCATGCAACAAAAAAATTTAGTTAACAGATACCTTTTTAATGGATAAATTATTGACAGCCATTAAACTAATTTGAAAATAGCATCCTTAATTTCAACTCCCCCCATTGTAAATAATTCTTACAATTACCATCCTCTTTAAATTGGGGTTTTCCAAAGCTTCCGTGAATTTGTTTTGCATGGTAATCTTGTATCATTCAATCCCTTTCAATTGAAGATTACCATATAACATTGTCACAATGGTTATATCATTTTATATAAAAAAATTCATCACAACCTTCTACATTATTGTGGTGGCCTTTGGGTTGAACTATTTTTCCCTTAAGATTTTTTTTTATGAATTATGCTTTCAAAAATCAACCTAGTTTTAAATTGACTTTCTCGCGAATAATATTTTCAAAGGTGCTTGGAGAATATGTTTCATGAAGAATCGTCATCTCAAAGGCACTTGGGCATTGAATCAAACACATTGCCCTCGATCGCCCACATGACCTTCTATAAACATTACTACAAAAACATATCTTTTACGCCCTTACGATTGTGACTAAGATGACTAATATTATTAATATACCTATCCAAAATGACTAAGTTGATTTATTTTTGTATGTTTTGCCCCCTTCAAAATTTAGGTATGTCTTAAATGATTATGATGACTTATTTTAAAATTCAAAACTAACATTACCACTTACACATGGTAGTTTGGATGTTTTTGCGACATAAGCTTGCATGTTGATAATGACTAATACAAGCCATTCTTATTAACATTGTGATGAGTGATGTGTCATGTTTACTAGTTTAAGTCATTCGTTATGTTACTTTTGTATGACATGCCAAGTATGTAATATAATTTTTTCCCTTGAAAAAAAATAATTTAGTTATTAAATTTATTGGGACCTTTAATTATGTTTCTCTCTTTGAAAATTTGTGGTTGCTTTTAGTAAATATCTATGGTGGTGCCTAGAATTATGTTAACCCATTGAAGAATAATTGCAAGTATGGAAAAATGAAAATTAATATTTCCTACCCATGCCACATGATGAAAAACTAAGTCATGCAATATTTTAAACATTCCATTTCCCCTACAAGCCTTAGAAGGCAATGAGTATCATAGGCAACTATGGGCACAATGCAATGTAAAACATCTTTAAATCCTAATGAGAATATATATGTAGTAACCCAATTACCCCAATTAAACATTGACACATGAAATATAATTCCCATCATACTGAAACCACATAACTCTTATTCATTTAATAATATAGTAGCAAAAATCAAACAATTGGTGGAGTCAACATTGCGTAACTTTGATTGTTGCTACAATTGACAATGTACACTAAGGAAAATTCTTCATAGAACTTTGAATCCATGCCTACATAAAATGCTAACAAGTTAATTAAAAACATTTTACTATGAAAAAATTATGTCTATTACAACTTGTCTTATGCAACTAAAAAGTGTTTGATGCAACTAAATTATAATTTAAAAGTGTTTAATACAATTAAATTATAACTAAATAAATAATTTGCAACGGACATGATTTTTTCATAGTGTTTAAAGGCAAAACTATGTCATTGCATTCCTTTAAATTTTCATTTTCATCACCCGAATTTTCATCAAGGTTTACAACCAGATTTGAAGGAACAATAATACAACCACCTAGTATAGTAGTTGGTTGGATTGTTTGAAAATAACAATGAGAGCTTGTAGATTTAAGTATTCATAAGCAATTTCAATTATGAACATATCAAGTTCCACATTGTCTATCATAACCTTATCTATTACAAATTTCCCATGGGAACCCTTTCATAAAACAACCTTCCGCCCCCTTTTTCTTGGGACTATAGAAAAGAAAATTTATTTTACATGCAATGGGAAGCAAATGATTGGTTTGAAATTAAAATTAGGGATACGAAATTTATAAGTGTGAAACCATATTCTTTTTTTTTACAATTGCAATACTCCTCTATAATTTTCTTTCACCCAATTGCACAATAAAACAAAAAAATTCAAGACCCCATAATTGAGTTCCAATATCTTTTCAACCCACCTAACATATTCTAACTTTGCAATAATTGGCCTTTAATCATTTAGCTTTCAAATGCAGGCTAGCTTGTTCAAAAGTTGTTACACCACTATCGATTGTTGTTGAATGTTCTTTAGTGTTGGAAATTCATACATTTCATGCATAAATTGTTAGTTAGTTAAAGGCTAACAAATGGACCAACCAAGATGTACACTTGTAATGGAACATAATACTAGTCTAAAGATAATGGTACAACCATTGGTACAAGCAAGTTTGCAAGTTATAATTTAAAACAATCAATTAAAAATTTAATTGCAAAATCTTAATGGGTGAAAAACACACTATGGTGACTCCCTTTGGGGCACTTTTGGGTTTGGTATTATAATACATATAATGTAATTGTTCCAAAAGCATGGTACATTTAATTTTGGGTATCAATGCTAGTATTTAGGCCTTACAACAATTATTTTTACAAAACTAATGTCATGTAATATTTTTTTATTTTTAAAAATCACTGTCTATATTGAAGGATCCATGAGTATATTTATAATATACATTGGTATAATAGGGCCACAATCTCATTTTGACAACACTAACTTTAGAACTTCATTAGTCATTAAAATAATTGTTGTCATTTTTAAAACATTATTTTTCTTTTTTGTTGTAGGTTGAATGAGAATATTGTTAATGTTTCTTATTGACTAGTTCTTTGTGTTGAAATTATTGGTTTGACAATTTGCAAATGACATTCATAAGTTTAAAAATCAAAACCTCACATGCATTGTTATTTGATCATGAATGTGTTTTTGGGGAGTTTTTTCTGCAATCACATCATATATGTTAATATATTGGAAAGTTTTTGGCTTTATGTAGCCAATTTTGCTCCCTTTGCCACCCACCTTTTAGCCAAATATATGACATAACAAGACCTTATGTCATTAGCATTTTAGATCACAAGTATTATTATTATCACCAATTTACAAACATTTGCAAAAAACAACTTACCACCATAGCCACCCTCCATTGAAAAAAATTACCAATTAAGTTCCACTTCACATAAAAATTTAGCCAATTGGGCTAATGGATAGCTGAACTATGTAGCCAAATTGGCAATTAGGCATACTTGAAAAAAAATCATTGCTTTGTACATCACAAAACAAAAACCCTTGCAACTCTAACAACTTGCTTGACGCGCTCCCAAGTCACGGGGCGAGACCAAGTTGAAGGTCTCACAAAGTCAAGTTGCGGAATCAAGACTTGGTAGCACGCTCCCGGCTTCCAACTC
>Ga0209208_10006755_pt1 | contig 15774 bp, 13 predicted proteins | sample S1TSphfallax_3_FD_187694 | JGI IMG/M metagenome (GOLD analysis project Ga0209208, IMG submission 187694) | Host-associated microbial communities from peat moss isolated from Minnesota, USA - S1T2_Fd - Sphagnum fallax MG (SPAdes) (version 2) | ecosystem: Host-associated > Plants > Peat moss >...
TATGATTTCTATGCAAATTATACGAAGCTCATGATTGCTGTTTAGAAGACTACATAGTAAGAGAGGGTCATGCATATCCTACCTTGGACTGTGAAGACAGTCTTGCAGGACTACAGTTGCAGGTAGAGTCAGAAGCCATGCAATTTGTTGTGGTCCCAGTCTGAATCAGACCAAAAAGAAAACAGGGGGTGCAGTCATATAGACACATGGCTCAAGAATCACAATGAGGAGAATTCTTCTAGATTGACACAGAACTGTTGCACATTTGAAAACTGGATTGAACAACATGAATTTGTAGAGCTCTGTAATCACAAAAGCTGCAATTTCTAATCAACAGACAACTTAATTCAATTGACACCATCATAGAGTTACAGAACAATAGAATTGCATAATCTCAGCTGTGTATCCGACATCTCCTAATATGGCAAGAGGACTTTAGCAGGGTAAGAAACATAACTCAAGCAGGAGCAAGGTTGAATATGTTTGTTTTCTTCCTCTTTGTGTCAGTCAGATTATAAGCAACCATCTCTGAAGACAATGTGGATGAAATATTACACACTAGCATCCCAAATGCCAACCATCAACCTAAATGTTTAACAGTGGCAGGAAAGCCTTTGTTATATTTCAGTGTTGAATTGAACAACTCTCACTACGTGCATGGATCTCCTGTATCCACAGTACCATAAACTCCACATACATTTGGCACTCCCACACATATAACATGTCTTACTCCTTCACTTGAATTGCATGTCTCCAGCAAATTCCAGTTCCATCTGCCCATTATACATCATCCTGTGCTTTACCCTCTGATCACCCTGCTCATGTGCTCATTAACTTACCCAAGCACTCAGGCCCTTGGTGACAAGATTTGCCTGCCACTTACAACAGTTGGTCCCATGGAATCAACCAAAACCTGCTGCACAGTGTTCACAAAGCCAAAACCTAAAAAACAAACCTGTTTGCACCAATGAATGCCCGACAACAATTTTCACCAATATCCACAATACTATCCTCTCTGGTAGTGACAGAACTAGTATGACCAACTCCAAAACTTGGAACACCTGCTGGAAATCACAAATTTGATAGCTAGCATGAATCAGCTCCAATTCCTCCACACTCAAGTAGTACATTTAACCATATATCAATTGGTGGTCTGACAAGTGCTCAGCACTGCATAAATTAGCAGAAGAGAATGGCTCCAACCATGTTATTGAAAACTACAGTAAGGGTTGCTGGACCTGTAACAATCAGCAAGATCCTATTACACTTTGGTAGTTGAGCCAAAGACAGTGTCGTGTCATGACCAAAATGCAGCAAAAAAGCAATGGCACACAATGGCAGCCTATTTCTAGCTACCAAGGGCAAGTGTCTACAAGCTACACTGACATGGAAACCCAAATCTGTGATTCTTCATAAGTACAGACAACCTAGTGCAAGATTTAAAGGAAATAATCTGGAGTACGCCTTGTCACATCTGGTTCTCCTCGTCTTGGTGCAGGTTCAAACTGGCACATAACCAACATCACTCCCACCAGGTCACCTTCTTTGCTCAAAAGTTCCTTGGATTAAATACACATCTGAGTTATCATTTAGGTTGATGGGGGGTTCTGAGGGGCATTTACAGACGAAGATGAGAGGTTTGCCTCCTATCTAAATTGCCACTACCTGGAATGAACCAAAACACAAGTGACAACCTACACCTCAAACTTTTGAAAAAAGTGAAGCAATTCTTGGAATGGGATTGACCTGGATGAAGGTGTGCCCCATGTTATCATCTACTTCCAAAATAGATGCCATGTTACCTGCAGCAACAAGTACCAAGATCAACCACATCTCCTGCTCACCAACTGAACACATCTGTTCATGTCATTTGTGAGGCATTGGATGTAAAAAAATGCTTCTTCCTACAACACAAAAAGAGACTGTGCAGAAGGCACAAAATCAATAATGGGAGCTGGATAAAGCTTAGTGACTTACCACAGCGGTAGCAGTAGTTGGGAGCACTAAATATTGTCACCACCTTATGGTCCTGCCCCATAAAACACATTTTTTCTCATTGCCATTGGGAATGACCAGATCAGCAAAGAGTAAACATTTGGAACAAGTTGCCCAAACAATAGTGGCACAAGAAGGAAAATACCCAACCACAAAGATAACAAAAAGGTACATACATGTCCCCAGTTGTAGCCCTCCATAACTAGTTGATGTGCACGTGCCACCAGCTTTAAGTTGTTATTCTGATTGAACTGCTCCGAAATGTCCTGCAGTAAATACTTTCATTTCTCCCTTCAGCAAGGCATTTCCTCAATTCATTTGAGGACACATACACTCAGAGTTAGCTTGCAAATCTCCCTCTGTCCAATGGCTCTTCCCCAACACATCCTCTTACTAGCCTCACCAGGCCCAACAGATGCTTGCATGGTCGCAATGCAAGTTTTCTACAGTCTTGCAAATCAGCCTTCTCTTGGTATATAACTCCAGATGTAGCCCTCAAGAACTACCAAACATGCTCTCTTTCAGCACAACTGTCTCATAAAAGTGATGCTACCAGGACATGGGGAGCTCTGGTCAATCACTTGTTACTTGGAAATGTCAGAACACACAGACAAAAGACCAAAGTGCAAAGCATGACAGCTCCAAAAACATGACCGAGGCCAACATTTTGAAGGACTACACAACACAAACTAACACTTTGTAAAAGAAGGTGAAAATATCTATAATTCACCTTCACTGCAATGCACTTCCTACCACAACTTCACAGAGGAAACATAACCATGTGTTATTCCAAGGAAACATTTGTAACACACTCTGCCACTGAATTCTGACAGTTGAGCTTCTGTGGCAACCACTCGCATATCTGAGTTGATTCAAAAAGGAAAGAGCAGCAGGAAGGCAGTCCTAACCTGGCCAAAGGTATAACCAGCACCACGAGGGGAAATCCCCCAGCCACAGCGATCATCAGGATCAGACCAGAGGAGATCACACATGGGACCCTCATGTGGCACCTCCTGCACTCGGTCAAGCTCACGAATGTGGTCCAGTGAATCAATACTTGGGGACAGCCCTCCATGCAAACAGAAAATTTCTGACTCCACCTGAAGCAACAGAGTTCCAATTAGTCAAACCATTTTCTGAATCTAGAAGCACTACAATATTTTGTACTATCTATAATTCATTTCTCTTTCTGCAAATGCAACCCATATGTGTCAGTCCTAGGGTTAAAATAGCAGTTGGTATGAAAACCCATACTTTCTGGTGCAATGCCACCCACCCGAGACTCAGAAACCTAAGATGGGTTCATATTGGACATGCACAATCTCCAGTTAAGATGGAGCACAACATGAAACCCACAAGATTCCAAGGGTGATAATCACAAGATTATAGCCACAAAGGCATATATGTTGACCCAAATTCTCTCCATGATTTATTTTGTATTTTGCCTTCAGGGGAAGTCCAGAGAGATCAACCAAAAAGACCAAGAGCAGAGACAGCTTCAAGCTACTGCTTAGGCACCTTTCTTCTCTTCAGCAGTCATTCCATTTCAACCTTGACTTCTCTATCCTGTTCTGTAGATGGATTTTGTCACTTGGTGTAGCAGGGTGTACCAATACATACATCAATTATGTTCTACCCTAGCCAAACACTATCCACGTCAAGTTGTGTAGTTGGTAAGACTTGTCACAACCTGGAAAATAACTACACAAAATCTTACCAGTGCAGTAAGTGGGAAGTAGTCAAAGAGATCTGTGAAAATCTTCCACACATTAGCATTTCCATACCTGCATGCAACCAACACATGACCTATTTGAGTCAAACTAGTGCCTGCACTGTTAGGAAAAAGATGACACAACACATCAGGTGTCTAAACATTACAACTCATGACCATCTCATTCACTCTTAAGTCACACTGTCAAAGATCTGCTGAACAAGATCTAGAATTGAAACACAAATAGCTGTCAAATAAACACAGTCATGCCTGAAGTGATTGCCAGGAGGAGCCTAATTTCAAGACAAGGAATTGCTGCCATCACTCACTTTCGTAGGCACTCATCATAGAAGCCATAGACTTGAGTAATCTGCTCAATCCACCAAAAAAAAAACCCAATCAGTACATTGGGTTCAACTTCTCTTCAGGAGTGGAAAGTGCAATTTTGAATTTCTTTTTGAACCATAGAAGCTTTGCTACAACACCCACATTGCACTGCAGACAAAGAAAATTGCATCTGAGTAATTAATATAATACTATATGACAGGAACAGAGACAGCAGGAGATTGAAAGGTCTGAAACAAGAAAGACAGGAGAACCTGCCTGCCGGCTCTCATGGTTGCCCCGCAAAATGGTGATGCGGTCTGGATAACGCACCTTCAAAGCCACCAAAAGCTGCAATCATGAGCACCTTCAGATCAGCTGAGCAACACTCTATCCCTTCACTTGGGCTGAGCTCAATCCACAACTGCCCACATCTGATCTCCTGCTAATGCAAAGAGCTTTGATAACAAACATAACGTTGCCATACTTTTGCCCTGATGCAAGGTGCCTTCATCTAGGCATGATGTCACCCAGCAGAGAAGGTGAGTGGCAAGCAAATAGGAAGATAGCAGAGGGATAAGGACTTTGCTACCACATAGACCATGGAGGTTCAACGTGGGTTGATCTGCTCCTTGGCAGTCAGTTGAGACTCCATTGTTTTCTCATGCATGATTTTCACATTACTGCTGTCCCTAGTTTTGTTGTTCTGCTGGATAATTTCAATTGATGGTCTGCAATTGAGGGAAAATAGAAGCAGACAGGAAGTAGGCTGATACTCACAGAAGCAGTTTCAACAGAATAGTAGCCACGATCAACATAATCCCCCATGAACAAATAGTTGGTGTCCGGGCACTACAAAACAAGAATATATGTGAGCTAAAAACAAGAAACAGAGGACAAAGAAAAAAAAACTAACAAAACACATGGGCAATACCAGTTACAACCTCTGTACAGGAGTTATGCAATGTACACTAGTCAGACGGGGAGAGAGAGACATGTGCACAGAGACAGAGAGGGCACCACTAACCTTCCCTCCAATCCGGAAGAGCTCTGCAAGATCATGAAATTGACCATGTATGTCACCACATATTGTGACTGGACATTTTACTGGCTGTTACCCATCCCACAATGTCCACACATACTCTTCAGGGTTTGCTTGATTGGTTACCTAAGAGCACTGCCTGTTAAATGTCATGCATTAAGAGCTAAAATGCAACAGAAGCATCCTGTAGCTTGTCATGAAAAAGGGTCATATGAAGCACAATTTCCAGAAAGTGGCATTATGCACAGAAGAAGAAGAAGAAGAAAACCTGCACATTATTTTCCTGCATTAAAATTTCCTTTGCCTTTTCACATAATGACCGGACCTGCATCATCATCACAAGAGAACAAGCTTTCTGAGCACCACTTTCTCACACACATATATACACAGTCTAGAATCATTTTGACAACAGCAGAAAATGAATCTTGTTTCTCTTCTGCTCACTCCTTTGAGGTAGCATCATCATTTCGCCTGGTAATCCTGTAGTGCTTTCAGACATTGGTGACCGAGACCAGGCCTCAAGCCTGCCATGGCATCATCAATCAAACCTCCAAGAGACACATGAACCTCCCATGTTGGACAAAAGCAACACAAGGAGTATCACAACATGTAAACCCTAAAATACCAGATTTTGAGCTTGCCGCAGCATCATCAATCAAACCTCCAAGGAGACACATGAACTTCCCATGTCAGACAAAAAGCAACACAAGGAGTATAAAAACCTGTAAATCCTAACATACTCTCGAATAGAAACCTCCGCCCTTGTGTACTCGGTCAATGGTGTTGGGTACACAAATGAGATTGGAGAGAAAGAAAACTCCACAAAAATTCGCTTTGAAGGAGACAGTTGTGCTCAGTTCTGGGTCAAACTCTACTGTGACAAGAATGAGTGCAGTCACAAGCTTGTAAGTGTGATGATGGTGTTTCATAGCTTGCTAGTGCGTGTTACTCACAGAGTATCAGGACACATCAGCTCCATCATTGAATGGCAGGGACTAGAACGCCGCTGCGATGAAAGCAAAAGACAAACCCTAGTAGAGAGAGGGATGGGGGATCGGGGAAAACGGAAAAAAAGAACCTCCTGTTCCGGAAGTGGTTTGCATTGTATGAGCTGTTCTATCTGTGCATCCAACTGCCCGTGCACATTGGAAGATACCTGCACCACACTCATCGCTCCCCGTTTGATCTCCCCCATTCCAAATGCTAGTCGCTTCCCCTCTCCCCACAAAACACTCGGTTTCTTCTTCTCCCTCTCCTCGCACTTCCACCACCTCTGGATTGCTGGCGCTTCTTTCCGTTCCTCTCCAGGGAAAAAACAACAACAACAACAACGAGGGGATCAAGCGCCAGGACCCAACTAGAGCGCGCGCGTGACGTGACGCGCCGCTCCCGAAACCGTGCGCAGAACTGGCGGTCCCCAGAAAACAGCGACGACGCCAAAAACACAAACCGGAGGCACGAATTTCAAAGGGGGTGGCAAACGGCAAGCCCGGTCTGCGCCTCAACCGTCCGATCGGCCACTTGGACTGTCCAGATCCAAACTACCCATGAAGCCAGCCGTGGTTTCCTCATGCTCTGGGGTACTTACAAACTGTCACAGTTGCTGCTGAAGAGCAGCAATGGCGGGTGTTGTGCAGCGAGCTCGGTTGTTGTGCCGGCCCTTCTTCTTCTCTGAAGGATTGCATGGACTCTTCTGCGCAAGACAGCATAATGCACATCCGTGTATCTCCTACAGAGTGGTACATTCTCTGCATTTTCATGACAGAAATCTTCTTCTTCCTTCTTCTTCTTCGTCTTCCGTCCAAGCCCTGGAATGATGCGTTGCATGAATTGGAAGAAGGGTCCAGCAAATGACTGACTGACTGGACTAACAAAGATGATGAGAGAGAAGATCTTCTAGGGTTTACTTTGTCTATGATGATAATTCTAACTTTGTTTCTAGCGGATGTGATGATGATGGGTAGATTATTGTTGCATATTCCAACTCTCTCCTTCTCTGCATGTGTGTCGTCGGACTGAATTGTTTCCTGTTTTTGGAATGGGGATGATGATGGAATGGCTTCGGGGTACTTGCTTGCTTTCTTGCCAGAATGCTGTGGGAGTTTGTAGACCCACATTCGTCACTAACAGTGTTGTTGATTTCAGCACAAGCACAAAGAAAGGTATGTGGGACTTTTTTCTTCTTTCTTCTCCGTTTCTTCACATTTGACAGGGTTGATAGTATCATCTTCTATTCAGCTGTGTTCCTCTTCCTCCTCCTGCTTTTTGCTTGTGAATTCAATACTTTTGGCTGAAGAAGAATGACTTTGTTTGCAAGACATTGTGTACTCGGTTTCAAACATTTCTAATTGTAAGTCTGCGTTAAGTTTTTTGGTTGCAGGAAAGGGTCGACAAAAGCAACAGCAAGCAGAGTCTCAACCAGAGGACTGTAAGCATCATGTGATGGTGGAATGTGATGAAAGGAAACATCAGTTGCTGCAAGCAGCAATTGCACAAGTTACCAAACAGTATGGCAAGGAATCAGTCATGTGGCTTGGTCGCAACCAGCATGTACATGTCGATGTGATCTCTACTGGATCTCTGACACTTGATATCGCTCTTGGTGTCGGTGGTCTACCCAAGGTACAGTCGCATCACAGGAGCTGATTTAGCAGTAGATGGTTTCAGATTTCTGCCATGAAGAATTGATTTCTGCACAAGAGCTGAAATGCTTCTTTCTTACTACATTTTAAAGAGGTTATGGAGTCTTGTCTGTGCAAAACATGAACTCTTTTGGATGGAGCATATAGCTACGTGATTTGAACTGTGATGGGAGATTACTTTAGGATCTTCCTGTAATGAAAAGTCCTAGTGGAGAAAGTCTCCAATGTTGGATTATTGATGCTTGCAGAAGATGTACTTCATGTTGGATTATCAAATGCTTGCAGAAGATGATTATATTCCTCAGTTACTGGAGATGTATTGAATTTGTGAAGTGAGGTGCAGCTTGAGCACATGGATTAGGTTTGAAATGCTGAGATTGCCATCTTACTTGACAGGGGCGTGTGGTAGAGATCTATGGCCCTGAAGCTTCAGGGAAAACAACTCTTGCACTTCATGTCATTGCTGAAGCTCAAAAGTTAGGGAAGGGTATGTAAATAGTTTCATGATTCAGTGCCTACCCTTGATGCAGCATCTTGATGACTATACACCCATTTGCTGCTGAATCCTGAAGATTCTCCACATAGTTCTGTTGCCCAGGAGTAGTAGATGAGTGCATAAGTACTGAATACATCTGATTGAATCTTCATCTAATTCCTTGCACAGTTCTAGATATAGGAGTCAGGTTTCATGCTGAGATGCAGAATGAAATAGCAATGGTAAATGCACTTATAGTCTCAGCATGAAACGCCCTAATTTTACACCCATTTCCCTTCACCTGGGGTGTTGTGATGTGGATATTCAGGCTTCTGTCTTTTTGTTGATGCGGAGCATGCACTGGACCTGCAGTTTGCAGAGGGCATTGGTGTAAATACTCGAGACCTTCTGTTTGTGCAACCCGATGCAGCTGAGCAGGCTTTGGAAACTGTTGACACCTTTGTGCGATCAGGCACGTTTGATGTCATAGTCATTGACAGTGTATATAGTCCATTTCCCCTCTCTCACCCACTCTTTTACTTGCAAGATCGTTGGTGGCAAGTCTGTACAAGGTTGGTGATTCCAGAAGGTGTTGCAGCTAGCATAGTATCCATCCTACCACTTTATTAGTTGAAATTGGGTATTCTGTTGTATCCTGAGATTTTGATAAATGTCTTTGTCTCTGGAGTATAGATATGTTGTCAGATCATTAGTGATGGGGTCTGAGTGGCAGGTTGCAGCACTGGTACCAAAAGCAGAGCTGGAGGGGGAGATGGGGGATTCCCAAATGGCACTGCAGGCACGTCTCATGAGCAAAGCTCTGCGCAAGCTTACCCACTCTCTTAACTCAGCTCAGACAGTTCTCATCTTTCTCAACCAGGTAATTACATCCTTATAGATTATGCAGGTGATTGACAAGATGGTTAGATATTCTATTGCTCACCACATGCAACTTTCCCACATTAGAAGGATGAAGAGGCAGAGGGATGGAAGTGGAGTTGCCATTTACTGATTGAGTTGTGTGCTTTGGTGCAACAGACTCGACACAAATTGAGCACGTTTGGTGGGATGCCATCTGAAGTTACAGCAGGAGGCAATGCTCTCAAGTTCTATGCATCAGTGCGTTTGAACATCAAGAGAAAATCCCAGTTGAAACGTGGTGATGAGGTATTATTCTGGACATGTCTGTACATTGTCCAGGTGCCATACACTAGGTTTTTCCTTCACTTCAGGGTATACATTAAAGCTAAGTGAAAATATAATGGCATGCAGGCATATGGAAACGAAGTCACTGTCAAAGTGGTGAAGAACAAAGTAGCACCTCCTTTCAAGACAGCAGAGTTTGACATTGAGTTTGGCAGAGGTATTTCACGTGAAGGTGAAATTCTGGACCTAGGTGTGAAGCATCATCTTTTGAAGCTTTCAGGTTCATGGTACTCATATGAGGAGAAGAACTTTGCAAATGGGAAGGATAACGCAAAGAGGTACTTAAGGGAGCACAAGGAGTTTTCTGATACCTTGATGAAGGCAATCAAAGACAAGCTTCTTGGAATGTCAAGTGAGGTCAACAGAACTAGAAGAATGGAAGGGGAAGACATTGCTGCCCAGGAGGGTACTTGGGAGGTGGATTTTGAAGATGAGGAAGAAATTGCCCTGTGACAAATCTGATAGCCTTCTCAAAATCTGACTGCCAATATCATGGACGAAAACCAGCAACTGGAAGATCAAATCATAAGTTGCAGGTGAAGTGAAGCCAGGACTGAGAAGGGGCTTGTGGTCCTGACGGGTTTGAAAGCAAGCAACTCCAGGGCCTCGCACTGAAAATCACACCTCCATAATCTCAAGTCATTGTAGCTTCATTGCAATTGCTGAGCAATTGAACTTCTTGTCAGACCAGCACCCTCAGTAGCCAAAGATGGGTATGTTTTCAGCCTAAATTACTGTGAGCAAGCTGTCCATTGCAGGGACATTATTTTTCTTACGCATATCAGTGAACTGTCTTCTCCATTGCTGATGTGCACATAGGAGATCAGAACATAGATTGAAGTATCATGTGTTCAAATCTCAATCAGAGAACTTTGTAAATATCAGGATCATGTGTATGAGCTGCTTTGCTTTAGCTTGTGTGCCACATATGATAATTATTGTACTCTAGTACCTTCCTTAAATCTTGAAAGCAAAGCAATTGCTTGTGGTGAGTCCACAAAGATATCTTGGTGTGCACCGAAATTTTCCTCACTGCTGATTTAAATCAATCTGGATAGAATTAGATGCAATAAGAATGTCATAAAGATTTCAGATCTAACAACATCTGGAAGCACTGATGAAAACTAGGGACTGACAAAGTGGGAGAAGATGAGTGAAACCAATAAGAAAGGGGAACACAAAGACAGTAGAAGAGAACGTCAAACAAAAAAACAGCAAGAAATGTAAGAGAAACAACTATAAATTCTTTTTACACATGATCTCTTGTTGCAATTTGTGTGTTGACTTCAGAAAACCCTCATGACTATGGGGAAAAAATATATATTCTTGACATTCATTTGCACTATATGGCCACCATTGAGATCTTTTTCAATAACACGAATACTACTCAATTTACTTTGATCACTCCAACATGACTTCTAAATAATTGGGACTCCTTGAGAGTCCTGGCTTCCAAATTGAGTGCAATTTGTAGGTCTTATGAGTATTCCCCTTTCACTCCCACACACCTTTCACTTTGTGTGGAGCTATGTTTAAATTCCTTTGGTTCATGCAATGTTGTGGGCTTGTTTTCTTTCTTCTTGCCTGGCCTCGGTCACCAACTCAATGTCAAGGTCAAAACTCACAACTAGATTCAATGGGTTTACATGGACCCAAACCCACCTTAGAACTAGACCTAATGGATCTTAAGGGTTTTTGGTAGGGTTGTAACCATATGTTTAAGTAAAAGCTTGGGTCCTAGGTTTAGATAGGTTTAGGGTTTTTAAGGTCCTAGGTTTTTTATGTTGGTGTTTGCAACACAAATTATTTAATTTCTACAATCTCCTAAAGATAAAGCCTTCAAAGCAACTTTTCAAAGGGAGTTTTGTGCTTGCTAGATGTTCCTTGCAATTCAAACTAGTGAATCCCAATTCTACATAATTTGCAAAACTTTTAGAACTTTTTACACAACTTTTACACTTTGCACAACTTTCTTGAAACATAAAAGAAAGGTGCAACCATGATGCTTCTAGCTCATGGTGAAATGCATTGTGTGATCTTCCATTAGTAAAACTTGCAAATTTCATGAAGATCGTTTTCGAAAAGATTGTCCAAGAAAGAAATAGGATTGATCATAGATGTTAACACCATGAAAATTACAAAATAAAAGACAACCTTTTAGCAAAATTCTCAACGAGCATGAATAGTAAGGAGATACAAATTTGTCATATTTTAGAAGCAATTGTTATATTCAATCCGGTTTTTAAAAACTTGCATTTGCCGTTGCCACAACCATTTGCATCTACCATTCAGGTGAAACCATGGTTAGATGACTTACTTTTGACATTTTGAAAAATTTGCATCTTGCATTAATTAAATTTTTTGTAGTTACAATAATTATCAAACTATGAATTTTATAATGGATTCTTATGTTTTTATCAAAAGTATTGGTAGACCACCCTCTAAATATCACTAGACATGTGAATGGTGAAAAAAATCATGTGAAAGTTTGAATATTTCAATGTGAATTGGACTACAAATGGTAAAAAAAGACAAAATTCATGGCATTTAATTTTTTAATTGATGAATTTTTTACATTAGGAAAATTTCAATGCATATTATTCTTAATATTTGATTTGATGGTGGTTGATTTGTAAATTTTTATTTTGACATTTGAGTTATTGTTTTACATTCTATTTGCATGACAAATGTAATGTTATCATTTCAAAAGTTCATTATGAATCCATTTTAAAAATATAACTAATCCATTTTTAAAAGTACAATTTTCATTAAAATCTATTGCAACATGGATAATTAAGATTTTTAATAATGTTAATGTTGAATATGGCTTTACATTTGTAATTCATTTATAATTAAAAAAACTACAATTGGGAGAATCCAAATAGTCCTTTTTAATTATGGTTTCACCCATTTTCCACTACCATTAAAGGGAATAAGAAAAATAGCTAAACCCAAAATTGAGAATTTTGATTTAAAAAAATATTATCAAAAGTTCAAATGATTTAGCAACATTTGTTGTTTCCATTCAAGACAAATGTGAAGATAAATAATTTTTGACATTTAGGTTGGGGAATAGGAAAAGGATCATTCAAACTAGTCACATATTTGATTTAAAGTGAAATCAAAAGAAATTAAGAACATAAGTAACAATTGAAAATCCTTCTTCAATCCACCAAGTCCTATAAAACTCCTTCCAATTTAGAAAGAATTTATCTATTTCTATACCTTAAGACTTGTAACCAAACCAATTATTATTGTTTAACAACAATAATAATAACAATAATAATAACCTTTGAACTTTGATCATGAAAAGACATTAGATCCATAATTTTTGCATGAACAAACATACTATGTAGGAAATAATGTAGGATGTCAATTACTCAAATTTATCAAAAGAACACATAATTATTTATAGTTGAACGGAGGCTCTATTGAATGGAAATTTACATAATTGTTTAAGGCTTGTTAATCAAAACTTCAAATTCCTACACCATTTAAAATCACAAGTCCTTATTCATGCACAATCATTAAATCACAATTGCATGCACCATATCTATAATAAATTATTATGCAAGGTGTGATTTTATTTTGAACCACTTGACCAAGAATTTCCATCCATTGTTCATTCAAATGCATGACGTTTGGTTCCAATTGAATGCAAAGCAAACTGGTTTAACAATTCCCACACGCTAACAATTTATAGATAGACATATGTCTTTAAATGAAGCATTTTGAACTACCATTATGGTAGAATGTTAGCTTACATACTCTCAATTACATTTTAGCCTTGCACTAAAAAAATGTATGTTTAGAATACAAAAGAAGAACCTTGGTACAACTTGCAAACATACCGCATCTTTCTATTATTGTGCTTCAAAGACCTAGAGAGCTTCTAAGTGAATGAGCAAGGTTCACTCATACGATAACCTTGCCAAGTTGAATGCATTGTAATTTCATTTAAAGATATAAATGTTGAAATGGGCTGACTTATGCACCCATATATGTTGATATTTGAAGCTCGAAAATTTGCTAATGGAAATTAGCAAATTTCCAATGGAAAGTTGAGTGATTAGGAACATGACCATACTACTTTATGATGTTGACTACTGTGACATCACTATGGAACACAAATATTGCAAAAAAATATACCATGCAATTGTGCATCTATGATTGGAATGAATATACAAGGCACATTAAGTGCACCATAAGCATTGAACTTGTGGCAAGCATGGAATGCCACTTGGCAAAAGGCTTAAAGTTTGTGATTTACTATTTGTTGCATGCCACTTTTTTAAAATGTGTGTGCATGATAATTTGTTGCATTATTTGAAGTGTGAAAGTTCCAACTTGATAATTTGATAGCTTGAAAGATGCTTTTGTGAGCCTACATAAAGAATCCATGCTTGGTGGTTATATATACTCAATAAATCACACCAAGTCATAAACTCCAAATTATTGTACAATTGATAACTAGAAAAACCAATCTTTTTACTTGGAAATGGAAGGTTTTCAAAAAATACTCATTAACATTAGTTTTATGTTATATTCATTCCTTAGTTAGCATGCATGAAAGAATGTGAACTTCCCCACAATTTCCCAATGTCTTTCTATACCTACCATGTACACAGATACAAAGACCTAATTTTAGACTATTTCCACCTTGAAAACAAGTTCCCACAATGTTTTCAAAAAATGTTTTATAAAAATAGCTACATACTATTTGGTTAACAATATGATATTGTCAAGATAACTTTTTTAGATTCCATTCTAACATTGCAAGCAAGTAAGGATTTGGCATTGGAATGATTTGTGAATTGAATATTAAATGAACTCATGAAAGACCAATGCCCACAATATAAAATTTGGTGTAATGTTTTATATTATTACAAGTTCCTCCCCATAAAAAGGGAAAAACTTGGGATATGGCCATGTCTGTTTATATGATTCAATGTCATTGATGAACAAACTAGGAAGGGAAAATGATTGAAGAAAAGGTGTACCTTACCCTCCTTTAGAAATGTGCATTACAAAATCCTTTTTATCATATGGGTAATCAAACATGCTTATAACATAGAAAGATTCTTTCCTAGATTCCATGTTTCCTTCCTTGAATGACCGACATCCTTGTTCCTTCCACAAGCAAAGACAATACACAAAATACATCACATGAAAAGATGACTTTAAGGATTGACTAATATAATTAGTCGTTTCCCACATTACTAAACATAATATCTTCATGAATATAAATTATCATTCCACAAACCATTATCAATGTGTGCATATTATGTGTAAGGTAAGGGCTACAAGGCAAAACCAAATGTGACCCCAATTATGGCAAGATTTCTTGATGGTTACAATTTAAAACTTATGACCTATTGACAACCATTTTTTCTACCATAAACCCCCATTGATCTTTTAAGTTCTTTGAAGATGTAGATTCACAAGATCTCATTTTCAACCTCATAATCATATATCATAAGATTATGACATTATGCAAGAACTTCAAGTGTCATTATATTCCTTTGCAAAGAGAGTCAAATGTCATATACAAATACCAAAAATAAAGAAAAAGTGCAAGGTTTGAAGTTTAAGAGAAAATACAAGGGTTTGAACTTACCTACATTCATGATACTTTTGGATGCATTGTGACACAATTTTGGATGCTCAACTCTTGAAAATCACATCTATTTTGAGCATGCAAACATGTTATTTTGTGATGCTTGAATTTTTTTCCTAATGCCATTTCAAGCTGTTAAATCATTAGACTCAAATCACTTATAGAGTGAGTAAGAATACTTTGATAAGTTTGTCCTAACTTTTCAAACCTTCATAACTTTTGGAAACATATATTTTTGGCAATGCCAACACATTATCTCATGAGATCTTTCCAATGCTCTACATATCACATGATTCTAACATGTCTAACCCTTAAACTTCACTTCAAAAATTGAGATTCAAAAAGTTCACTACACAAAGTTGTAATATTTCTTGGGATGTTGAGAACCTTTCTTTTGACTTTCACACAAAGTTGAGCATGTTTCACCTTCTTTGCCTCATGCAATGCCATGGACTCTCTCTGAACCCTGGTTTTTTTGTATCGCCTTATCCTTGGTCACAAGTCCAAGGCTAGAGTCATATAACCAATGTTGATTGGTTTTGGGTTTGGTGTTGGTCCAATCCCAAGTACAAGCCAATTATCAAGGCAACTTTGCATTAGTTCTCTAACCGTAACTTGTTCTTCATCTATGCAAACATTTATTATGAATAACATCACAACATGAGCTTTCCCTTCATGTTTCAACTATGTCGCATTGATCAATACAAAACTAATACAAGGAAAATAATTAAGTTTGCTTGGTGATTTCATTTCCCCTACTTT
>Ga0209208_10006756_pt1 | contig 15771 bp, 16 predicted proteins | sample S1TSphfallax_3_FD_187694 | JGI IMG/M metagenome (GOLD analysis project Ga0209208, IMG submission 187694) | Host-associated microbial communities from peat moss isolated from Minnesota, USA - S1T2_Fd - Sphagnum fallax MG (SPAdes) (version 2) | ecosystem: Host-associated > Plants > Peat moss >...
AAAAAAAAAAAATAATAAAAAAAAAAAAAAAAAACCCCTCATCCATACCAACAATTTTTTTAATATAAAAAAAAGATTTTTAGAACCCCAAAATTAAAGGCATCTTGGGATGGGACTCTTTTGAGACCTCGTTTTTTGTACTTACGTGAAAAAGAAAACAGGAAAATGAGGGGCATGGGTATTGCAAAGTCCAGGTGCCAAAATGCTCTCATACTGTATGTATAAAAATACGTATATACTCTCGAGATACTAGTTACAATACGTCAACTGTGGGGTAGAGTTTTAAGAAAATACCCAAGTGCCAAGTGTACTTTTATACTTTTATACGTATTTTAATACGTATCAGAGTCGTCCATGTATTAATTAATATACGTTCACGACTATGTCAACCGGCTGAAGTGCACTTTGGCGAAACCCTGTTTCGCCACTTATGGGGTAATCATGGATGATGGTAGGGTCATGCTCTGGTGGTTTCGCCGCATGGGGAGGTCATGAATTGGTGGTTTTCGCCACATGGTTGGTCATGACAATTGTGGTTTCGCCGCACGACGGATCATGACATAGTGGTTTCGCTGCTTATGGTCATCATGGATGATGGGAGGGTTTTACTCTGCTTGTTTCGCCGCATGAGGGGTCATTGACATGATGGTTTCGCCGCATGGGAGGTCATGACATGGTGGTTTCGCCGCATGGGGGTCATTCAAGAGGTAGCGGTAGAGCAAGAAGGAGAGAGAGAGAGAGAGAGAGAGAGAGAGCGGATTTGGTCTTCGAGAATCAGCAGATTCGGTTGTTTTCCTCGGCTGCGCTGCGGGTGCATCTCTGCAGCAGGCGGTGAAGATCGAAGAAGAGAGGTGTGAAGTACAACTGGGAAGTTGTAGTTTGCAAAAAGCTTGAGAATCCAGTACAGGAAGGCGAAAAAACGGAGCGCTGGTGCGGCTGCTGGTTTGCAACAAGCGGAGCTCGAGCTGGCGTTGGCGATCCAGAGAGCGAGGAAGACATCTGTGGGATTTGTGTCTTGGAGGAGATGGAGTTGTGGGTTTCCTCGATGAATTTGTGGAAGAAAATGGGTTGAATTTCCTTTCCGGCTTGAGAAGAAAGGGGTTTTAGGGATTTGCAGGATAGGTTTTGTGGGTGCGTTGGGTTCAGACTTCAGACATGTACTGTGGGTGATGGTGGGAATGATGCGGGAAGAAGGAGAAGATTAGCTAGCTTCCAGTGTGGATGCTGTCTGTCTGTTTGCAGAAGAACGCGGCAGGATGCTGCTGCTGCTAGCTTGAAAGAAGTGTTCTGGGGCTTGTTTCTTTGGAATTGGGGTCCGGAGATCATGAAAGCCCAAGGAAGGAGAAGCGAGCATTAGCACCAGCAGTGAAGCCCGGAAAAAAGAAGAAGCTTCAGGCACTACTGACTGAAGCACATGTCAGCAGACATGGGGTCGCTGGAATTGCAGAGGCAAGTAGCGCAGGCAGTTCATCTACTGAACCATGACCTTCACTCCTGCAACAGAGTGGCAGCCAACCAGTGGCTTGTGCAGTTTCAGCACACCAATGCAGCTTGGGAAGTGGCCACCTCTATTCTGGCCGTGGATTCTTCCCAGACTCATGACTTTGAGGTCGAGCTTTTTGCTGCCCAAGTTCTCAAGAGAAAGGTCAGTAGTGTGATATGACATAGAGAAAAGCAGATTCTCATGTTGTTGACGTTGCTGCCGTGCTGAGAGATTTTTCTTTTTTTTTCCCCCCCACCTTATTTCTCTGTTCCTGTGAGTCTCTGAGGCTCCCAGGACAATGCCGGAAGCTGTGATATCAGGTTTGCAAAGAAGGGTGATGATGCGCTGGAGGGGTTGAGTTCACAGGCTGCAAGTTCATGGAAATCATGAGCTTAAACATCCTGACCTAAAATGCATCAGGGATGTCATGTGATGAGGCAGGCAGGGTGCATCTTCTTCTCATTTAAAAAATTTGTACTATCACTTGCAGATTCAGAATGATGCGGTGAATCTTTCTCCAGAAGGAAGGAGCGCTCTGCAAAATGCCTTGCTCATGTCAGCTAAGAAGTTTAGTAATGGCCCTCCTCAGGTGTGTAACCTTCTTCTACTGCTGCTTTGATGAGTATGGAAATTAGGGTTAAGCTCTCTTGCTGATTTGATTAGATTGATGTTTTGGATATAAGAAGAGCTGTGTACTTTGACAATGACAGAAATTAGGGTTTTTCTATCTTGCTGATTGAATTAGATTGATCTTTTGCTTATATATAAGAAGAGTGTGAAAGACTGGATGATGTGATAACATGATTTGTTCTTGCTGTGGGTGACACCAGCTCTTGACACAGATATGCGTTGCGTTATCAGCTCTGGTGTTGCGAGCAGTCGAGTGGAGGAAACCGGTGGAGCAGTTGTTTGCCAGTCTGAATGAGCTGCAGGGCCAAGGCACTGGCAGCAATGCAGTCCTTGAGCTTCTCACTGTGCTACCCGAAGAGGTCATAGAGGATCAAACGGTCAGTGTGGACTCTGGCATGAGATGGCAGTTCTCTCAAGAAGTAAGCCATTATGCCTCTCAAGCAGAGAGAGACTTTGGAAATAATTCTTTCTTTTCCTACCCTTACAGAAGAATTGGACATCTGAGTGTGTATCTTACTTTCTTACCTACTTTTGTTTCCTGAACTGTGGCAGCTTCTGTCGCACACAGGCGCAGTGCTGGAATTTCTATTGCAGCTCTGTAATGATAAGGGCCTTCAGAACACACCGTTGCATGAGAGGCAGCGCAAAGTTCTCCGCTGTTTACTAAGCTGGGTAAGAAGATATCTTTGCTTCCTGTTGACTAGAGAATATAATGCTGTTGTGGGAGTACAGTCTTTTGTGCTCAAGAGCCTCTTGACAACTCATCTCTTTTGATAGTGCAAGCTGTTTTGTGCTCTTGTTTAGATTCATTTTTTTTATGCTGCAGATGATGTTGTTACTTCCAGATTTATTTTGAGAGGGTAATGATCTGCACCACGTAGCAACATTCCTCAACTTTGTTTTTATGCCCAGGTGCGAGTAGGGTGCTTTCTCGAAATTCCACACAGCAGCATTCCTGGTCATCCCCTTCTAGGTTTTGTGTATAGTTCTCTGCAGGTGGGGGTGTTGTTACCTATCTCATTTTCTCTTCTTTCATAAATGTGTTGATGTTTCTTAATTCATTGCAAAGATATTATAGCTGTATATGAGAGGCAAAGATGTATGCATCTGTATATAGTTGTGGGTGCAAGCTCTGCTTCTTTGGTGGATCATCTGCAAAGATGTCACCTTGGGTGGGTTCCAGAAAGCCAGAATGGGAGCTTCTAGGATCCTCTGCATGGACTTGAATGATCACCATTGACAATTGTACCTTTCAGGATCCGAGCACATTTGATTTAGCGGTGGAGGTCCTGACTGAACTTGTAAGTCGGCATGAGGTAAATGAATTGAGCCCTCATGCACAGTAATGCAATTTGTGACTTGGAAAGTTTTTTTTTTCTGTCTTTGCATTTGCTGAAAATGGTTTGCAATATAGCATCTGTCTAGGAATGTCACAGTTGGTTTGTTATCCAAGTCAGAGCCTCAACAGTGTCAAAGTTGGCTAGTTCAGGAACTGGCAAATGAGTAGAGATGTGAAGGGAGATGAGCAGCTGGATGATTACATTTTGATGTTTTGAGCCCCATAACAGTCATGAATCGCCCACATGCTGCAGGGTTTACCACAAGCATTGCTCCCCCGAATGCTGGTAGTGAAGGATGCATTATTGATGCCAGCACTTGCTGCTGGCAAAGAGAGCATCATCAGTGGGCTTGCTTCTTTGATGGCAGAGCTAGGTCAAGCGGTATGGAGACACACATGACCATCGATTCTTAGAATGGAGAAATAAATTTTCTTTTGGGTGCAATTGAGTTTCTATGGGTATTGGGTTGCGGTATCTCTGGCAATCATCAGACTTGTCTGGCAGGATGTCTCTCAATCTTGCAGGGATTTGTGGACTAATTGGTTTCACTACTGCTTTGGGATCTTCTCCTGTATTTTGGGACCTGTCATTTGCAACTCTGGAACTCAGAGGTTCTGGTGTGGTAAGGTGTATTTATAGTTCCTCTATGTATGTACAGGCACCAGCACTGGTTGCACAACCCAGCAGTGAAGCCCTTGCTCTAGCTGATTCCCTTTTGCGGTACATCTTCCCCCGTTTTTATGCATCACATATACATCTGTCTGTACTTTTCTCTTCTTGCTATTACATGTGTTTTGCCTCCCTGGGACATTCTAAATTTGCTCTTGCAATTAATTCTCTTTTGGATTCTTGGGTCTTCCAAGCTCATAATTGGGAGGGGCCACTCACTTACTTGCAGATGTGTTGCTTTTCCAAGCTGTGACTGGGAAATTGCAGAATCTACACTTCAATTTTGGTAAGAGTTTGTCCCCCCACCTGAGTAGGTATACTTGACTTTTTTCCTCTATTTGGCATGGGTCTTTGGTATTCAATTTGGGGTTGTGTGTGGGCAAACTGTGAAGGTGTACACTTGCAGAGTATCTACTTGCTGCTGAGGAGACACAAGACCAGTTGAAACAGCAGGCACTTGCAGCATACATTCCTGTCTATACAGCCTTGCTGGATGCCCTTGTTATTCGAGCCCAGGTCAGTCAGTTCATAGTTTCAAAGAATTGTATGGTTGTCTACAATGTACTTGCTAAGATTGTCATCCTCATGAACACTTGAGTGTGTTTCAATTGACTTCCACTGCAGTCAAGCTAGCTTGACATTTTTGCTTAGGCAGTTGTATAACATGAAGTGTATTGGGCAAAGACCCACAGCATGGTGGGAACTGTGTACAATTGTTTTGGATGTCCAGAAGGACAGCAGTACATGCTGCAGGCAGGTGAGGAAAGGTCAGTCTGGACCATAATAGTTCGTGTGGTAATCCTCAATACCTTTTGTAATGCTATTTAAGCAGGTTGGTGACAGCGACTATGTAGAGGATGATCTGGATGGCATTAGTGGGCTTCCTGATGGTCTGACTCTGTTCCGGAAAAATCTGGATGAGCCTCTGGCTGATATTTGTCGCTTGTTGGGTCCAATCCAGTTCCTTGCAACGGTGGGTTTGGCTTTCAAAACTTGGATGCTCTTCTCTATGATTTTCCTCCTCCTGATGTCTGAATGAAGTCACATTTTTGTCAGTCATTTTGGAGAGCAGTTTTTTTCTCATCTGATTCAATTTGTGAAGTTGGCCTGTCCTTTTTGACTGATGATGCCCTTTGTGTAGATGTAAAGAATGTTAAAAAATTGGATCTTTCCATTCTCTGTGTCTTGGCTCCATTGGTTTACTTGTGCTGCTTCACAATTTCCTCAGTTGTCATTTTGCTTGGGATTCTTTGGTTTGTCATCCCCTCTTGTAAAATCACTCTCCCTCTCAGCCACTGTCTTGTGTGACCCACTCTCTCCTCTCATGTCTCTGGGATGCAAATTCTTCCACAGGTTATTGGATCCTTTCAGTGAAGCAGATTCAGCAAAACTTGCTTTGACAGTGAAGGTGGTCCTTTGGTGGCAGTTACTGAGGGGAGCTGAGGCTTGGTCTTTATTCGAGTCTCCAACCCCATGGCGAGCAGTGGAAGCTCGACTTTTTGCACTACACACGGTATTAACTTTGCATTAGTTAGCTCCTCATTTAGTGTTTAGGGTTTAGACTTCAACAGCAAGCTTCAAAGCTAGGCATGACTTGGGTTTCCTGCCTGCTATGCTTTTTTTTTGGTGAAAATATTCGAGGTCAAATTGTACCCACTTTTTCCATTTGTTGTGTTTAGGCTAGTTGTAGCTACTACTGATGGAGTTGCCTCCACTGTTTGTGCAGGTTGCGGATGTGATGGTTCAAGAGGGCCAGCTCTCAGACCTAACACCTGTCATGCATCTGATTGTGGTCCTTCATTCTGGGTCTCCTCAAATTGATCCAGGTTTAATGCATTTGGTACGTAAGTGGTGGTTTTGAAGGTTTCATGTCAGGGATTGCCCTGATTGGAGCCAAGCCAAATGAAAATGAACTTATTTTGCAATGCCATATGCCAGTGGATAAGCTTTTCAGTACCATCTTTCTTTCTTCACGAGGGCACTTCTCTTTCAAACAAATTCAGCAACTTCACCAATACTGTGGATTTTTTTCACTGAAGCTCTTTCTGTCAGTGCAGGTGCATAAATCTGCTGCTCAAGTTGTTGGCTCTTATTCAGGGTGGATTCACAATTTCCCAACAGCGGTCTTGCCATTACTGTAAGCTTCTCTCACTTCTGGTGGAGTCATAATAGAGCAGTTGGGTAAGTGTATGTTATGGCGATGGGGTTTGGGTCACTCAATCAACCATGTGAATTGCATGACTTCGGTTTTGCAGCTCATTTTTGGCTGCTGGGCTCACAGTGCCATTGGCTGCTGGTGCATCTGCGGCTGGTTTACGAAAATTGTGTGAGGATGTGCCTGATATTTCCCAGGAGCCATCCAACATTGAAGGCCTCCTTCGAATTGGAGAGGTCACACCTTTATGCCTATTTCCAGACTTTGGGTTTATGTTAGCAATTGGGAGAGTTTTAGGGTTGCTGTTTTCTGATGTGCATTCTGATTCAGCCCCTAAGAGGTGGATTGGTACCCTACGAGCAGATGGTGTAGTTCTTCTGGTACAGCAGACTTTGGACAAAACCTTTGTAAGTGGGGATCACTACTTCAGAGTACCGTTTTACAGAGTTTTTATGGGTTTGCAGGAGGTCCATGCAGTTCAGTTATCCTTGCAAGAAGAGGAAGATGTGATGTGTGCAGTAGGACGAGTGCTCTCCACAGTGACTAGCAGTATTGATGTGAACTCTGCCCTGGAGAGGTTACTGAAGCCCACCCATGCTGCAATGGAGACACTTGTAGGTGACTTTTCCTCCTTGGTTGAGGTAGTTCTGCATTGCCTCTCATGTCAGTCTGGGCCCTCGTTTGATCATCTTTTGTCTCTCTCTCTCTCTCATGTGGCCACTGTGGGTCTTATGTGCAGCTTGAAACAGATAGTGAAGGTTCTCTCAGACTTCATTCAGCAGCATATGCAGCTTCTTTAGAAGCTGGCATTAGAGCAGTCCATAGGTGAGAACAATCTCATCCTGTTTTCATCCCAGCAATGACATGGTAATCACTGGAAGTGGCAAAATGAAGATTGATTGAGGGTGTTATGTTAATGTATATATGCAGACTAGGTGTTCTGTTCAGTCAATTGATGCCATCTTCCAATGGAGATGGCCCAATTTTGAGGGTGGTAGCACATTTTTGGCCACTATTTGAGCGCTTGCTTTCGTCACGCCATATGGAGGATAGTGGGTTGGCACTTGCAACGTGTCGGTCTTTATCACATGCCATTCAAGCATCGGGTATGTGATGATATTATCAAGAGAGTATCATCGGATTCATGCCTGAGGAGTTCTGGGGACTCTTGGTTTTTTGAAGTCAATTGTCTATGCACTGATTCTTTTTTGCTGTTGTCTTTCAACTTCCTGAATAAGCAGGATGAACTTACTGCAACTTCTGTGTGGTGGTGTGGCAGGACGACAGTTTTCTTCCTTGTTGCCCAATGTCCTGACTGCAATGTACAAAAATTTCCTCTCCTTCCAGTCACATGTCTGCTTCATAAGAACAGGTAAAATTTGATCCTTTCTCTTTGTAGCTCTTTGGTTTGTTTCCCTTTGTCTTTCTGAGTCGGGCAGTCTCTGATCGGGGTGGAGGATATGGCAAGCAAATCAGCGGCAGTTGCAGTAGAGGAGTTTGGACATGAACAAGAGCATGGCCCATTGTTTGTGGAGACATTGCGTGTCTTCACAGTTTCAGATGCCATGGCAGCAATGACCACATCATATTCATGTGACCAGGAACCTGAACTTGCAGAAGCCTACTTTGGTTTCACAACAACTTTTGTGCGCTGCTGTCCTAAGGTAAATTTCCCCCACCTCTAACTATCATATTTTGTGTACATAGTGAAATTGGGTGATGGCATGGTGAGGAGTCTGACACCCAGAAAGGAGAAGTTGAAAGTCTGTTCCTTGTTCTGGTGTGATTTGAGCTTCTTTACGTGGATGATAGCTTACAAGGAAAGTTTTTGTCGTTCAGGAGGTGGTTGCAGCCGCAGACTTGCTATTAGAGATATCTTTCAACCATGCCACTATCTGCTGCACAGCTATGCATCGGGGGGCAGCTCTTGCAACTATGTCTTACATGTCTAGTGTGTTTCACCCCTGCTCTTGCAACTGTGGCTTACATGTCTATTGTGTCTCACCCCTGCTCTTGCTCAAGCTTCTATGTTTCTCTCTGGAGGTAGTAGCATTAGGTACATGGTGATAGCTCTCTTTTGCTTATCCCCCATATTCTCAGGGAGGCAAAGAACTACTCATTCTCTCCCTTCTCATGTCAAATGTGCTATTTCAGACTAGTTGTAGTAATGAATTTTTGGACCATGATTCGTTTGACTTTGCAGTCAAGGTTTAGGGTAAAAAATTTAAACTCCTAAACCCCTAAACCCTAAATCCTAATCCCAAAACCCAATAGAAAGGCACCATGGCATGCAATTTGTAACACAAAGCTGACTAAAGCTGTGTTGTTGACAGGTTTTCTAGAAGTCGGCTTGTCATCATTGTCAGACTCGAGAAGTATTCTGGAAGGATCTCTTTTGACTGTTGTGTCAAGAATATGCTTACAATGTGGTGAAAATATTATTTCTGGCATGTTGTATGCTCTATTGGGTGTTTCTGCTATGACCAGGGTACGTCATATACTTGGCTGAGCGATGCCTGAATGTATTTTGTGTTTTTGTAGATTGATGTCTTGTGCCTTTATATACTGAACAAGTGCCAGAGCTCATAACATGAATGTGAAACATTTTTTTTTTGGGCTGGGGACGTGCCTAGTCTGGTGAATTATCTGATTAGTTTTTGAAGGGTATTTAGTTGAATCTTGGCAGGTGCATAAAGCAACAATGATATTACAGCAACTGGCAGCTTTATGTTATCTGAGTGTAGGTACAGAGAATAAACTACCATTACAATGGAGTTCATTACAGGGCTGGCTTGTTGCTGCAGTAAGTCTCATGCACCTGGCATTGTTTTGCTTCAATGATGACTCATTATGAAGTCTTTGAACTTCATTTCTTCATCTCCTCTTGTGCTGTGGTTGAGAAGAACCTCTGTGGTTCCATTTTCTGCATCATGCTTTGTATCTGGTACTCTGAAGGACACAATACCAGAACATGATGAAGGGTTTAGGGTTTAGGGTTTAATGAAGCAGGGGTCTGGTTATTAACAATTGGGTACTAATCAGGTGCAAGCATTGCCACCTGAGTATTTGAAACCAGGAGAAGTCGATATTCTTATTGCAACATGGCTTAAGGCAATGGAGGCTGCAGCTTCCGACATATACAAAATGCAGGCAGTGCAGAATGGAGGCCGGCCAGGAGGAGGGGGCTATTTGCGGGGTGATGGTGGCCGCTCATTGAAGCGAGTACTGCGTGAATTTGCAGAGGCTCATCGCTACACAGTGCCAACGTATGGACAAAGCTGATGGGAAGTTTTCTGAAATTTTGACCCTAAGGGTCCTCTTGCTACATTGTTTCAAGTTGCTCATACACATGCTAGAAGCTCAGCGCTGCCCACTGCCATTACCACAGGAATAACACCTCATTGCTTGCACAGGGGGTTTGTGATGCGCAAGCATAAAAATTGGGGGTAGGACAGGAACTAAATGCTGTATTTAGAGAAATGAATTTTGTCCCCACCCAATCTGCAAAGAGGAAATGAATCAGGTAAACCTTGGGGCAATGCATCTCACTGAGCAATGACTGGCATAAATTATACCCTGGACATGGAGGAATACTTTTAGTCTCATAGTTTTTGGCTTGATTCAGACTTCTTGCCTGTCTTGATTGTTTCTTAGATTTGAGTTCAGCTAAGCTGGGGCTGCAATGTCATGTACAACCCATGTCACCAGAATTATGGTGTATTCTTTCTTTCACCAGTAGGGATTGGATAACTGAAGAGTGTTCTGTTTCCATGGAGGCAGCGATAATAAATACTTACTGTTGTTTCATTGGATTTGAGTATAATTGAATTGATTCATCAGGAGAAATACCCGCGAGTGGAATTTTTTCTGGTGCTACCACCCTGTTCGATTTTGGAATTTTGCTTAAGCAAATCCATGATCCTGAGGTGCAGCAGATACGATTCTTTTAGCTGTTGCAGATCATGAAAGCTGCTGAATGTTTTTGATGATGATATGTAATTCTATTGTACTTGTATTCTCTTTGCTCATTGTTGGTTCTTCCAAAATAGTTTCAAATCAGAGCTGGTTTTTTTGCATTTGTTGCACTTTTCTTTCACTCTTTTTTGAAGTGTTCCAAATAAGCTTCTGGGTTTTGTTGCCTTTCATTCTTTCTTACCGAATAGTTCAAAGAAGTTTCCATGAGGAGTGGGGAGGTGTCTATATGAGGTGGTGCATGTAGTAACTTATCAAGGAAACAAATTATGGAGATTGAAGCGATAGTTTGTGCAAAAATTTGCTTTCCAAATTCATTTGATTTTGTGCTCATGATGTGCCAATTTTTCTAAGAGCAAAACTTGGTGTTAGTAGAGATATTTGTAAATTGACTCCCGTTTGGCCCTCTCTTTTATCCCCCAACCCCTCTTTCAGGGTTTTCTTTTCAATTTTGTGATGTTGTCACACTGGTGATCATAGGTGACTAAGATAGTAGACATGCATGTATGATTTTAGCTTTTACCAAGCATGTATGGGGGCAAACACAACTTAGTTCACAAAAATCTTTTGTATGAATCACATTGGATTTTTTTGGTTCCCAAGTGATGAAAATTCACCCAAAAACAACACTCATTGGGGTTCCATTTAGTCACCTACAGGATGAACATGGCAGTCTAAACTTTATTTTGTTTAACCCTGGAGTTTAAATAGCAAGTATATTTAGGGCTTGTCATAGTTCATTCATGATATTTTTCATTTGTGATTTTCTTAGTTTTGTTGAAAGGATTGCAAGGATAATTTATACTAAATATATTGTATAGTCTGGATGACTCCAACATGTTCTTGAATATTTATCTATGAAGCAAGGTAGTTTGTTTTGTTTTGTCATGCTGAGATCTTCCAAAACCATGGTGCTTCATGTCGTGCTCTTGGTATCTTTGGAAAGCTGTAGATGAGTAAGGGTGCATCACTTAGTTTGAGACTGTTTGGAGCTATGGTGTGGAAGTTATTGATTATTGAATTGTTTTTTCAATAAAAATAACTAAAATCGAAATTGAAAAAAAAATGGAATTTGGGTGCTTTCTTGGTGTTCTTGGAAAGCCCTTGGCAAGTCAGATTTAATAGAGTTTATTTCACAATTTTCAGAGCTAAGGTGTGGAAGATATTGATTTTTGTGTGGATTTTGTTGTTGGAAATTCAAATAATTTGGAAGGAAAAATCAGTTGAGCCCTCAATATGTTCACACTTGGGCCAATGGCATGGGCTACACTAGTATGTATCCAATAGGCATTGTCTAGCTATAATCATAAGCATAACACACATTCTTCGAATAACTTAACATTTTAAAAGCACGTTATTGTTATGGGAGGAATATTAGCCCAAACTAGGTCTTCATTTATAGCCCTCACACTTGATGAAGCACTTACCTTTGGAAAAACAATTGCCACACAACAATGAAACCACCCAATGAGTAGAATCCATGGATCATGATGTGGTGCATGCTAGCCAACAACTAACTCATTATAAATGGATTATCAAATCAATTTAACTTCTATGGCTATGTTGTTGGGCATGCATAAGATGAAAGGTGTTTCTCTCATGGAGAGAAAGGCGAAACAAGTTGACAACCCATTTACCAAAGTTCTTTACTTTTGTGGCCTTTCCCTTTGTTTGTTATTGGAATCCAATTGTGAAATGTGAAGAGGATTCATATTCAAGCATAAGCTTAAAATAGTAGCAACAAAGTTTTGAGATTAGTGATTAATAGAGCCTCAATACAAACCTAAATATTTGCAAGCTCGAGGAGTATGATTGAACTTGTGGAAATCTCTTATTTGATGTGTATCATTGCCATGGGACTTTATGTTGTGTGTGATCATTGGGACAAGACTTCAGTGATGCAAAGACGAATTGTGATGATATTCTTCGCATTTGGATCCATGTTACTAACCAATGCCTTCTTATGGTAGGTACACTAGCTACTGCGCTATTATAGTCTCTAAGTGCATCTCCACCAGTGCTCAGTATGTGCCTCCAGACAGTAAAATTTATTGCGAAAAAGTCAAAATGTGCCGGTTTAGCTCAGGAAATTGGTTTTTCTGCATTTCCCAAAAAGAGTGTAATAAATTGAACATGATTGTGGCTCAGTATTTCTGATTGGTCGATCGTAATGATTGGTCCAAGGTGGTTCGCTATTAGTAGTCCCTATGTATATGCAGTTCCGGTTATTGTTTTACTGGTGGGGTTGCCAAAAAAAAACAGCTAAACTTAGAAATTTAATTTAATTATCCAGATTGACATACTGAGCACCGGTGGAGATGCTCTAAAGACTGAAGTTCAATTTAGTGAAATCGTCATAATTAGACAACAGATCTTTCAGCAGGTTGCCAAAATATAATGGGATTCTTAAACTTTTCTACTTTCCTCTCTTACCTGTAGCCAAATTTGGTTAATTTCTCTTGTGTATTTCGCCATAATGGCTATATCACAAAATTGAGGGGAAAAAACCCCAAAAAAACCCACTAGCTAGCTAGTGACCCAAAAAAATTGACCCCTTCCCCAGAAAAATATTAAATAAAATTGAATAAATAAATAAAAGCCAACAAACAAATAGCCACCAGGTATTGTTGGCTTTTAGGTTTAGGGTTTAGGGTCGCTGTGTGTTGTTGTTGTTTTTGTGGTGCGTGTTGTGTTCTCTCGCGCGCGCGCTCTTTGTGTGCTCTTCAGGGGATTTTATCTTGGGTTGCAGTGCAAGGAGAAGTATGTCTACACCCGTCGTTGATGTCTCCCCGGCTTCCAATCCAGGCCTCACTGATAAGCCTGATGAAGTAACCAAGAGCTACATTATGCAACAAGCTGTCAGTTTCTCTCTCTCTCTCTCTCAATCGCCCCTTGTTGTATCTATGTTGCTTCATCTCTCTCTCTCTCTCTGTGTCCCTGGTCTTTTGGTTCCGCCCTTCAGGGTAGAGACTTTGTAATACACCCAGAAACGGGCTGAACTTGGGTATCCCTACATTCTAGGGTCATGTGGAATCCGCTATAGAAGCATTGCCGACAAACTGAAGGATCCACTTGGGATTTACCATGCTGACCACCATCCGTTTCCAATTTAGTATGTGGAATGTTTGTCGTCCTTATGGATGTCATTTAGAGGGCAGAGCAGAACCATTATGCGACGAGCTGCTTGTTGGCTCTGTCCTTTAGGGTAGAGACATTGTGATGTGCTCAGATTTGGGCCAAATTTTGGTATCCTTACATTCTCGGGTCACGTGAAGTCAACTATAGAAAGATTTCTGACATAACTAAAGGATCCACTTGGGCTTTGCCATGATAACCACCATGTGTTTCCAATTTAGTATGTTGAATATTTATCATTCTTCGATGTCATTTAGAGGGCAGACCGACTATGTGACAAGCTGCTTGTTTGTTTGTTTCTCGGGTTCTGTTGTTTCCCATTTCCTCAACCCTTGTGCTGCAGTATGTCAGTAAATCATCTTCTACTGGGAGGATTGATGGCTACCTTGGTTTATATGTCCATTAGATTCTATATGCTTGTTGTAATACGATCAATTGAGGCAACCATAGGGGCTTCTGTTACATCAGGAGATCTTGAAAGGAAAGCCTGAGCATTCACATTGGAGTGGTCGCTTGAAGGATGGGCAAAATAAACCCTATAGTAATTTAGGATTTTTGTGGGTGGATGGATACTACTGTGTTACCCAGAGTTTTTCAATTTCTAAAATTTGTTCTAGTGCCCAGCAACAAAGCTGCTTCCTGCTGTTGCATACTTGATTTCTCTCAAGCCAATATTGCATTAGTAGGTTCTAATTGTGTGCTTGGGTTTGTTTTTTCTTTTTTTTTGGGGGGTGGTCAGATGTACAGAATCAAAGACCCCAAAGCAAGCCTGGATTTCTACTCAAGAGTTTTGGGTATGAGGTATGAGATGCAGTAACCTAATAATAATTTCCATGGCATCCTTTTTCTTCTTAGCTATTGAAATTGAACATTTAATTACTTTAATATCCAGGCCCTAGTCTCACACTTCTGGGGGCTGAGGCACATAGTCAAATTCTTCTTGTGGGTTTTAGCTAAATGGGAGGTTGGACATGTTGTTGGATTCAGTCTGCTGGAGAAGTATGATTTCCCAGATGCCAAATTCACCGTCTATTTTTTGGGCTATGAGGTTTGCAAACATTGCCAGCTCCAAGCTAGTTTAGAGACTGATATTCTGCTGGGAGTTCACAGACTCCCAACAACAACATTCCTGCTGTTCAGGGGATGGATCTCAAGAATTTTTCCTTTTTAGTCTGTTAGCCTTGCAAAAATAACTTCATATCCAGAGGAAACACTTAATGATGGATTGATTTTTTGATGCAATGGCAAATGCCCACTGACAATTAAACAATGGGTTTCGAGCAGGATACTGAAACAGCCCCAAAAGATAAGAAGGAGCGAGTTTCTTGGGTTTTTGGGTGCAAGGGAACCTTGGAGCTTACTCAGTACGTTGTGGCTTTCTCCAGCGCCTTTGTGTTTGACCTCAACCCTTACAATATTTCTAGAATGGTGTGTTTTGGGGATTATAAGCTTTGAGGTCAGGGTGATAATAAATTTTGGTTTGGTTTTGGTGGGTTGCAGTAACTGGGGTACTGAATCAGATCCAGATTTCAAATATCACACTGGAAATACAGATCCTCGAGGTTACGGTATGTGTGATTTGTTTGACTTCTAGTATCATTTTTTGGTTGTGGCATCATCTTTTTCTTGTTGACCACAAATGCAGAATTTTCTTATGTTGCTTTTGAGTCTACAGGAATCTGTACTTTGCCCTTCAGACTTAGATGGACAGTTGGGGTGGTTCAGGACACATAGGGATTACTGTGGATGATGTGTACAAAGCTTGTGAACGTTTTGAGAAACTTGGGGTGGAATTTGCCAAGAAGCCTGATGCTGGTAAGATTTCCTTCATTCTCCTGCCACACTGTGACCACAAAATTTTGCAGAAACCCTAAACCCTAAACCTTAATCCTAAAGAAGTATGGGATGAGTCTCAAAGGAGAGTAGTTGTTTGCGTTTGATATTGTGACTTAGTTTTCTGTGCATGGTTGTTGGGGCTTGATGAAGTATGGGATGAGTATCAAAGGAGAGTAGTTGTTTGTGTTTGATATTGTGACTTAGTTTTCTGTGCATGGTTGTTGGGGCTTGATTGCAGGGAGGATGAAAGGATTGGCTTTTATCAAGGATCCCGATGGCTATTGGATTGAAATTTTTGACCGACAGCACCTGCCTGCAACACTTGCCTAGAATGTGTTCGTCATTAGTGTTTTGGCTTAGCTATAACCCTAAACCTTAAATGTGGGCTCTTGACATATGTGTTATAATCCAAGTTGAATTGATTCCATTGAAATTCTGCTTGGGTATAGTGTTGGGATTTAGACCTTATGCCAAGTTTTGAGAGAGGGATGTTTGGGATGATGGTAGTTAGTGTATCATCTGTTTCCCATACTCCTGCACATGAAGACCCT
>Ga0209208_10006757_pt1 | contig 15770 bp, 12 predicted proteins | sample S1TSphfallax_3_FD_187694 | JGI IMG/M metagenome (GOLD analysis project Ga0209208, IMG submission 187694) | Host-associated microbial communities from peat moss isolated from Minnesota, USA - S1T2_Fd - Sphagnum fallax MG (SPAdes) (version 2) | ecosystem: Host-associated > Plants > Peat moss >...
AAATAAAGAGTAAAAAATAAGAAAAAATAAAACTTATAAAACTTCACAGTGGCCGAAGGTCATGGGCACCCACGGGGGACTTCACAGTGGCCTTTGGCGGGCACCCACAGGGGACTTCACAGTGGCCTTTGGCCACGGGCACCCACTAGTTTGATTAATGTTTCAGGTATTTGATAGTTGACTCGTGATCAAAATAAAATCAATTAGTAATTCCTAAATTGTTTAATATATTAATTATATTTATGTAGACAATTCCATCATCAATATTTTTCATTTTTCACTTACAACATTGTTATTGTAATGTATTGAAAAAATATCCTTGGCATGTATCTGTTAAAAAAATCTTAAGTAAAATTTTCACAAGTTCAAGTCCATTATTCCACTATGGTGGTTTTATGGTTAATGTGATGTTACCATTAGTGTTTTCTTTATCATGTGTTGGATGAAACATCATTGGCATTTCTCATCTAATGTTCATAAAAACAAATGACAATTAAATGTTTCAAAGGACCAAATATTTTGCTATAACACATGAACATTTTGTGACTAGGGGCTACATGGTAATTTTAGGAATATAAAATGGGTGGCAACAAAAATGCTAAAGTTTAATTTTTATTTACAATTTGAATGGAAACCAAAGCTAAAACACCACATTCAAAAAACCCAATTTGTGTTGGGCATTATGCAAAAAAATGAACAAGAGGGCTAAAAACTTGTGACTCATGCAAAATTTGAATGTCAAATGCAACTACAAGATTAAACAACACACAACCTCTAGGGGGGCTTAAATTCCAATCCAATTTTGGATTTTCCCCAATTAGAATAAGAAAAAGGTATGCACAAAACAAGCAACATAAGTACATACATTTGAAACAACTACATTTGCTAACCCATTGTATGCCTACTAGTTCATATCAATGTCAAAAGGTTTTTATTTACAAAAGTCCTCCTACATATGTCAAAAACTCAACCAACCAAAGCCCACCAAAGCTTTGTGTGCCTACAAATGTTAAACCAATCTTATCAACCCCATAGACAATTCAATGAACTTGCACTTAATAACATCAAAGAAAATAAGGTGACAAGGAATCCACATTTACTTTTTTTCAAAACAATTTGAAAGATCCATTTCTTTCAAAGTTGTTTTAAAAATCAAAATAATATAGATGCCCGCTCAAAGTAATCATATGAAGCACATTAAACTTCTTTAGGGATTTGGATGATGAAAAACTTGGTTGTTTAAAATTCTAACCAACTAATGTTATTCACCATATTGAGATTTCCCCTTAGCCCATTCATAGAATGTATTGTTAAAAAGAAAAGTTTGCATCGTGTAAAATTATTGTGCATACATGCAAACCACCAAGTCCAAATTTGTGGTGAACCAATTGTAGAGTTTCCATTTCATGAAGGTCATTATAGAGAATGTACTATGACCTAAAAAAGTGTCAAACGTTTTCTGTGGATGAAAGCAGAAAACCCTAATTTAGTTCTATGGTTGAACTGTTGGAGGCATGGTGTTGCAAGGGCACCGAAAAAGTTGTTTTCTTGTTTTTTTTGTTTTTGGTTTATTTTTTTGTTTTGCAAGTTATTGGGGAGGGATCTTGGTGAGCTGGTTTCAGTGATGGAATGCAATCCTAGTTGTTCAATGGAATTTTTTAATGAATTGTGTGAATTGTGGCTCTGTGTGTGGATTGGTGCGGAGATTTCAAGGAAGTGAAGGGATGGAGAGAAGAAAAAAATATATGATGTTGGTTGAAATGAAGGAGGATAGTGTGGCGAGGGGATGAAGTTAAATTCCTAGATTTTATGATAACTAGCAAGTGTGGAGTGGATTTTGGAGATTTGGATTATAATCAATTAGGGGCAGAAGTTGATATGGACTTTTTGCTTTTGTGAATTTGGATGTTTGAGCTTTTGTTGTGCAAAGAATGTCAGGAAGAGATTAGGAGGTCTAACATTTTCTTTTTAGGGACCAATACAAAGCAAATGATGAATGTGTCAAGGATTTAAGGAGTGGTTGTTGTGGCAACATCATATTTGACAACTTGGGGGTCTTAATGTGTAATGTGTTCATGTTGAAAAGATAATACATGTTGGATAGCGGGAGTGGGAGCTATAGGGATTTTGGGAACAAGGGGATATTGGGAAATATAATAGATCACATTCACCATTTATGTTTTGAATCTATGTCTAGTTTTTGGAAGGAACCATGTGATGATGTCAAGGTAGTATTTGTGGGATTTTTGTTGTTGGAGTATGAGTTGCCATTCTCATTAAGCAATTAGTTGATTCCTCGAGAGGAAATCAAGAGAGAATCTGATCCCTTGTGGTCCATAGAAATAAGATAATAAAGTTTAGTGTTTATAAGGATCTAGATGTAGAAATAATACTTGTAACAATTTTTTTGTCTTAAGAAGATTTCAATAATTCTTATTGAGTTTGTATACCAAACATTAGAGGTTTACACACACACAAAACATCTCCCCTTTCTTTTATGGTGACAATACATTCATCTTCAACATTACCAAGAACCATCACAATTACTATCTCCACCAATTTCACATATTCAAACAATTTAGAAGTCACAATATGGCATTAGAAGTCACATGTACCCACATTTTACATCCTACAACCCACATCTTGTAGTCCCCCAAAAGTAGTCACAGAATCCACCAACAATTTGGTCAACTTCTTAGACCCACCACCTTGAATGATCTTCTAGAGATTTTACAATATTGGAACCCAATTTTCAACCACATGTAACAGTGGACAAACATCCAACTTTAGTTATCAAGAGTTGTTACCTCATTGTAACTCAACAAAATAAAACTAAAGGTTTTAATAACATGCCATGTTGTAAGCCAAGAGCACATTGTGTATGTAGTTTGCCATTTCTTGCACATTGGAATCATTCCAATGTTTTTTCAATGTTTTGTCAACTTAAAAAACTCAAATAATCCTTACATGTTCTTAAAGTTAGTCATTGGCTTCTCATGTTTCAAAAGATGGAAAACAATATTGAATTACATGTAATTTTTCATCTCGGTAGTTTTAATTTTTCCATTGATCATGACTTGTCGAAAGATAAATTAGGCCTTGTAATGACATAAATTCTTTCATTTTTTAGATGTTGGATGACAACACTTAGATAAACTCACCAACTCTTTGCCTTGGAATATAGTGAATACATTTCTTTCTCCCATTCTACATATTGAAGCCATCCAATTTTGGCACCAATAACTTTCACAACATTTTACCATAGTGCAAATATACATCTCACATGCTAGAGTTTGTTGTCTTCTCCTAATACAAGTTCCACCCATGGGAATTTAGCTACCCATATTTCTTGGAAAAATCTTTCCATTCTTCACTCGGCTTTCCTTTTCCTTTTTCTTGTAAGGCCGTTATTTTTTGTGGTAGTTACATACACATATTTAAAAACAAGAAAAGTTAGAGGGTGTTGGTAAAACAAAGCATACCAAAAAAAAATCTATCCAAATCCCATTTAATTTATTTTTTGATAGAAACACAAAAAAATAGATTCAAAATATTTTTAAGTAAAAATTTGAAAAAAAATGTCATTACATTTAGTTTATAGGAAGTTGAATACAAAATTTGAACAACTTCAACATCATAAAAATAGGTTTGAAACTGATTAGGTCAATATGGTGTTCAAACCTACTTCATATTACAAAATTGATATATTATGACTATAACATCGACAATTTAACATTACATAAGTATCTTTTAGAGCTACATTAATTTGATTTCTAAAAATTCAATATTTCATTTATATGTAGCCCACTTTGTAAATTAGACATCTTGTGCAAGTAGATGCATTAAAAAAAATTACACTTAAATATATTTTCAAGGTGGGGTTTTTCAATATTTTAAATATAAAATGAAAGATTATAACCATGTTAATTTTTCTACAAAATAATATGTTTACTTTGAATACATCAAAATGTTTTCGTGGATATTTGTAGTTTTTTTAGATATAAAACAATGAACCATTTACTTGACTTTATTTTCATTTTGTAATATCTAAACTTGCAACACAAGAATTACCTAAAGGAATAAAAAAATGTAAATGCGCAACATGTAATCATCGAAACTAGATGCCAAATATAAAGTTACAATGTTAGAAAAATAAGTAGTATTTGAAGTTTGTAAGGTTCTTCACAAAGGCCACTATTGATCAACAAATTAAAATGTTAATCCCAAAAAACAACAACATCTTATATTCCAAAAATGCAATTAACTAATAATTTTATGAACATCTATAAACAAAAAAACAACATTAACACCTATTAAATGAGGAAATCATTAGGTAAAAAAGTTTTGATTTAAACCCTAAAGCTAATAAAATAAACAATAAATGTTAAAAAAATACTTTAAGATGATGTCAAATTGTCGCAACCCTAACTTTGGGCTTATGACCAATGCAAGGGCTTGTAAGGGTGCGGGCCAAGAGGGAAGCCTAGGAGTCACATGTCATGTTCCCGGGAGTGTAAGAGAGTGTGAGGGAATGAACCTTCACAGTCCCAAGTGAGTTCCCACTTTGGGAGTTAGATCCCGATGTTTTCCCAAATCTTCAAAGAGTGATTATAGGGGTCAAAACCCATTGGATCAAGGAATTCCTTATATCATTGGAAAGCTCTTGGAATTTATATGTCTAAAGTGGGCTCACATGACCCATTTGGACACTTAAAACACAAGTTATGGCCAAAAGAAAGGCCGGGAATCAAATTGGCAATTTAACTCCCGACCATTAAAAGTTGGGAATTGATCTGTTTCCTTGCGTGCAAGTGGTTTGCAACATATCATTGAAAAGCTCTTGACAAAGGCTATAAATTTTCTTTAGACCTCATCTTAATCGAAGGTTTTCACACAAAGTTATGCACCCTTAAAGTTGTGGGAATCCCAATTGTGGGAATTTCGAAACTCCCACCAAGTGGGAGTCTTGGGACAAAATCACATTTGGGTGGTGGTCTTGTGACCAGACATAGAGTACACTATAAGGGGGAAGGTGGTGGCTTCCCCCCAAGTCCCGGCTGTGATGAGTCTTATGAGTTCATGGTTGCCTGTGACTTGTCCGTGCACTAAAAGTGTTCTGACTACGCACTAACCAACTTGTTGTTTGGTTTGTGTAGGTCCGTGTGAGTAATTGATTTGCTTGTTAATCTTCCTAGTCCCATCCCGGAGCTCCAACATGCCCTTCTATTACTGAAGTGTTATGAGCTAGGGAACGCGCCCCAACTTTTCTTCTTTCGTTGTTTTCACCTTTGGACTTATAGTTGAGTCCATCAAGGAGCTTGGGGGAGCGTCACAAATAGTAATTATAAAAACATTTAATATGTTTTTAAAAAATCACATGTCAAAACAATACTTGGAGATAATGTCAAATAATAATTGTAAAAAACTTTAATATGTTTTAAATAAATCATATGTCAAAACAATATTTGGAGATGATATGAAATAGAAATTGTAGCAAGTTTTTACACTTGATAAAGTCATGTAATGAAATAAACACCTTTATGAATGATAAAAGAGTTACAGCAAAAAAAAATTGTTTGAAAACTTAAACCTTAAACAAATATACTTGGAAACTTCTATATATTATGGCAAATTCTTGAACCCAATAAATTCCTATAATAAAATAAACACCAACAATAGAAATCTACCACCATGCACATAATTAAGATCCTTGAAGAACCCAAGTTGTAAAATATTGTAGATATGGGAAGCTTGGAACATAATCTACACAAGATATATATGCATTTATTTCCTATTGCATAAAAAAAATTGAAGTTTCGTAGACTTTAATTCATGTGCAAGAATTTAAAGCTTTCAAGCATGAACCTTAAAAAGTTCCTTAAAAACCAAATAGTGTAAATAAGCAAATCCATGCACAACCAAACATTTTATAAGCATCAACTTGTTTTAAACATGTTCATGCAAACCTTAAACTTTCAAAGAATTGAAGGTTACAAAAATCATGTAAGAACATAAATGTGCTTAAATAAAAAACTTGCAAGAACATATTATCTTCCAAATCAAAACCTAAAAACACCTTCACACAATAATTCTAAAATATTTCTTACCCTAAACCTTCAAACAAGAACAAGAATAAGAAAAAAAGGAATACAAGCAAGAGTTTGCAACTGATTTACTAGTAATATACTTGATTGTGAGCTTGAAGTCTTTTGGTGATGGTGCCATCGATTCTCCTTTTCTTTACAACATAAAATGTAAACCTTAAACAATTGATTGTACACCAAAATCCAAATCTTTGTGGTGTTCCAAAAAAAATAAAATCCTTACAAAACCTTTAACAAATTTTGCACATGAAATTTCAAATCCTCTCATATCTTCAACAATATGCAACAAACATACAACATAGGGTTGCCCTTCCTTAAAAAATTTAATGGGATGCAATGTGTGGCAACAAGTTGTAAATGACAATATGTTTTGTGCAATGGAGCTCTTGCACAAGTTGAAAATGTTGCAACAAAGGATAAAAGGAATTCACAAGTGTGCTATAGTGATTGGAGTGTGATGAGAAGGAGACATGACTAAAGAAAAAATAGGTGCACAAAATGATGGTGAATGTCATCACTTTTAAAGTGTCAAATGTGAGGCATCATTGAGATCTAGGAATATTCAATGATCATTCACATGCAACCATTGGTTTAGGGCCGTGACAATCATAAGATTGCCCTTTACAATATTGATAATGTTTCTTTCAAATGGTTCATACTTGGTGATTTAAAAATAAAAATAAAAATTCATTCATAGCCTTTCATTGAGCTTCATTGGATTTCACAATCATACAAAATTTCACATCCAAAAAAACATTGCTTACCATCACATCAATAAGGTTTGTTAAAAAAATAGGTGTTTTTTTTTCCTCACCCTCTCCCGGCCTCCCAACAACATTTTTGAATCATGTCAAATTCATTTTATGCAATCTTAATCCACTTTTACAAAGTATACATACATGGTTTACTATTAAATTTGCATTTGCATTTGTTCATCACCTCACATAAAACATAGAAACTAATTAGTGGATATTCATTTTCATCTTAGTTCATTTCATTTTAAATTTTTTTTATGAAAGCAACAATTTCAATTAATGAGACATCATTCTATTTTCAACCATATTTCACATTCCTTCAAATATTGTTTCATATTAACGAACAACATGTTTACTAAGTTGCATTGTCTCATAGAATCTACTATGAAAATGGTATCTCATAATATCAACCAAATATCAAATGTCACCTACTTCTAAAAGGTATGTATGTGATTTGATTTACATCAATTCTATGATACTTAAGAATATATGATTATCATTTCATGGGATTTGACTTGTTAATTATTACAAGTTCAAATGTATTTTGAGTCTATCTTTCTCTTCATACTGAATGGACATATTTCATGTCTTATTCAGTTTCATTTTTACCTATCATCACAATGCTTGAACCTTTGTGGTCATTCAAAACTTTTTAAGGCCTCATGCAAAAATTGGTGGCCAACTCAGATTGCTACAAATTATTTGTAACCTGCTTAAAGCTAAACTTACTATAATGCATATATGTTTGTAGGCATGTTGTTATTTTTCTTATTTATTTCACTTTATGTAATAAATAAACCCCACAATAATGTTTTATTTCTTGAATTTGTTTTGCTTGTTTTACATCTCACTGCATGACCTACCATCCTTGTTAATTTAAAACACTTGGTGCAAGTTACATTTTAATAACATTTCTTTTCCAATTGTCTAATGTCTTGCCTCCATGTAAACATGATTGATATCACATAATATTTCACTGCTACATAGCAATTAATAACCACAACTTTTGACAAATCTGAAGGTCACATGTGATTATAGATGCATAATTTTTGAGAAAGAAATTTGTTCTTATAGCCATCCAAGAAAGGAACAACAGATGATATCACATTGCTTGAATATATGTTACATTTAAATAACTTTAGTTAATTTCATCACAACAAAGAAGGTGATTCCTTCTAGGGAGTTGATATCAAAGCAAGTGTAACACAGACCATGTTTAGTAATTGCCATTTTAGTGTTAAAAACATTCAATCAAATTGAACATTAAATCTTGACAACCCACACGTTCAAAAAAAAACTTTGGAACAAAAATCATTGAACAAAACTAAAGATAATGTGGTGAATTATAAAATTCGATTTCATTCCTCTAGCATAGAATAAACTTTGGAACCTATCACCCACAATTTGATTCAGAGTTTAAATGATTATAGAGTTTCTTTCTATTCTAACACACAATGTGCGACAATCATTGATCAAGTCACAACCAAGGAGACATCAACAAACCAATAAGATTGTAAAGAAATCTCCACAGTAACATTTAGGAGGAAGCTCATAAGCTAGATCAAACCAAACAAAGACAAACAGAACAAAAATGAATGGTCATAACCTTATGAGTCATTTACAAAGTGTCAAACCATCATGTCATCATGAATCGTACTAGGTAGTTTCTAATTCCCATTGCTCTCCATCGACTTCATCAACTCTCAATTATGGGTCAAGATATAGAGACCATCTATTGCATTTAAAAAACCAGTGGGAACACTGAATCATGATGTTGACCTCCAACACTCGAAAGACAGAGCTTATGAAGAAAGTTAAATAGTATCTTGCAACAAACCTATGAGGTCACATTTGATTTCATTTTAAATGGCCATGAACTAGCAAACATTTAAGCTTAAAGACAAAGAGAGGCCTACATAGAGGACAACGGTTTGGCGATGGGTCACTTCTAGACCTTGAAATCCTTCGAGCACACTACCATGCCTTAGAAAACTGTCATGCATGTTCAGTTGCCTTCAACATCAAGATGTTATGCAGGTATTGATGACTGACCATAAAATTCCCACAGACTTGATGGGTGGAGGTCAAATTTGTCATACCTCAAGATCAAAATATTGAGCTTCACCAGACAGAAAATAGCTTCCATTCTCAGTCCTTAGTCTTCAAGATCTGACTTGTAGCTATTGAACTTGGACTTAGGTCCTCTCCTTTTGTAGTTCCACTTCCTCACTGGATTTGAGCCTTTTTTAATAAAGATTGACAAGGTTACATTGAAAACAACAAGAAGACTCAACAGGAGATGACCAAAGAAACCAATATGGAAAATTGGGAAGTTCATAAAAGGAAGAAAACCCCCAAAAAAAGTACCAATGGGGAAAGATAGAAGAGGAGAGAAGCTTTGACAAAGAGAACTTTAAGGGGGTGATCTTTGGAGAACAAAGTGGGATTTGACAATGTCAGGAAGGAGTCAACACTGCAAAAATGATTTTGAAATACATAGTGCCAGGTACAGGTCTAATTGACCCTCTAGATCCTGGAACATCTAAACTTGAACTCTCTGAAGCCTCTAGTTGTCAATCCACCAAGACAGCTGAGAATAATTGAATGCAATGACCAAAGACAGGCTCAAAAAAAAGTCATAAGCAGCACTGAGTTTGCAACTAATGTTGACACTCTAGCTGCTGTAGATAACAACAATTCAGCAAAATCTTTAATGAACCTAAGGCAGTACTACTTCTAACAATTTTTGTTAAGGTTTTGTAAATGGAAAAATTGCAGGTTGCATGCATTGAATGATGAGTCATTTACAAATCACAGAGTGCTTTGTGTCCATCAGAATCACCTCAAAGTACTAATTAAGTGTGTGTTGAATCCTTCCAACACCCAACAAGCAACATGTTGCAATGCGGATGACAAATAGTCAACATACTAAATTGGAACCACATGCTGATTAGCATTGTGAAGCCTAAGTGGATCTTTCAGTTATGCTGGAAATGCTTCTATAGTGGACTCCACATGACCCTAGAATGTAGGGATACCAAACTTTGGCCTGTTTCTGGATGCTATCACAATGTCTCTACCCTGAAGGGCAGAGTCAACAAATTCTACTGAAAGTTGGCAATAACACCATATCTGTCTACACAGGGAGATGACAATTCAATACCGCAATTGCAGAAGAACCACCATGAGGCTGCTAGACTCATACCCCACAAATGAGTCAAAAAAAGAAAGGGTTGACAAAAGAAAAGGAGTAAATCAAGGCCAACATTTCTGATTACGAAAAAACATACGCGAGGAAAACAGGCCCTATTTGCAATCCCCTTGCAAAGAAAACCAACAAATTCATCTTGAATCAATTAAAGGACAATTACATGATGCATGATCTTGTAGTAGGAGTTGAGAACCCTGAGACATCCAAGCTTGTTTGCGTCTCTCTAGCTTGCTCCTCATGCACAGATAGGAGTGGAACTTCGACTGGATGATGATACCCTAAGTCTTCGATTTCCAATCACAAAGACCCTAAGGGCGTCTATCTTCCTGCCCCTCACTTTGCAAACTCCAATGCAGTAAACCAACATAAGATCTATAGAGGTGGACCTTGGCTATTATCTCGAACATCTTCTTTACAGAAAACACCTCTGATCTAACCAAATCTAGAAGAAAAGAGGATTCCCATTGCAACTCCGACACTAAGAGAAGACCAAGCCAAGAGCACCGACCAAAAACGAAACTGCAACTCTCTGCAAAATCTACCGCATCCAGCACAGTGTCGCTCGAGCTCAGAAGAAGTTAAACATTGATAAATACCTCAAAACACCGCTCTGGATAACAAGTTGGAGGTCGGTAGTCGGGGATGTAGCTCAGATGGTAGAGCGCTCGCTTAGCATGCGAGAGGTATGGGGATCGATACCCCACTTCTCCAATCCTCTTTTAATCTTTTTAGTTGTTTTGGATTGAAAAATAACGTGTGACTATCATTTCCAGTTTTGGTTGTTTAATTTTTTTTCTTGGAGACACCTCCCTGATGAATAAAATACCTTTAAAAGGTACAAATTAAACATGGAAAGGTGGGTATTGAGTCCTGTGTTATATGGAGATTTAAGCTACATACTACATACCTATAGGGGGATGGATACCTGAATTATTTCCATTTTTTGCAGTCTTATTTTTTCTTTGGGGCTATTTGGAAACACCTAGGGTAAACATGCCCCCACCAAACATCACCCAGTGACCGAGCACCCTATTGTGCAGATCAACGTTATGAATGAACACACTCATTTCCAAAAGCGTTTTAAAATGACCCTATGATTGGACGCCTGATCTTGAAAAAATGTGTTCAGCCTTTTTTCATTTTACACCTGGACACTTGATTTTAGTGCCCAGTTTTGGGTGTGGGAAAGTACACTTTCAAAACAATTGTGTGCAGTTTTGGGTGTGGGTAAATACATTTTTAGAAAAACTGTCACTGTTATGTGTAGTAGTGTGTGGTGATAGGAGAGGACCAGCAAATTGGAATGTGTTGATAATGTTCATTTTAGGGGTGGTTCACCTCATTTTCACCAAACCAAACTTAAAGAAGGAAAAAGATTGTTTGGTTGGGGGGGAGGGGGCGGGGGGGAAACTAACATTTTCTCATGTACAAAATAAAACAATATTAGAGTTATACTGTTCGGTTTTGGGGTGGGATCAAGAGAGTTTCACAAAACAAAGAAAATCAAAGAGCAATAAAACTTAGTGTTTGGTTATGGAGGTTTAACCTCCCATTAAAAGGCAACAAATTTCTCATTAATTAACCCTAAACCTCAATGAAGATACAATGCATAAGGATTAGCATAAGGATGCATAACCTTATGTCATTGCCTCGTTTACGTGCAAGACACACAAAATGAAAAGAGCCCTTAGTTGATTATTCACAGTCACATGTTGTGATTAATTTTGGATACTTGAATATCCTAAGGAGAAAAACAATGGAAAAGGTAGTTGTAGAAGAAATTAAGGAAGGCAAATGAAAGGAGAAGGAAGAAAAGCGAGTCAAATGAGTAATAAAATTGGGTTTTGAGGCAAATCAAATAGCTTAAAAACATGCAAAGAAAGGTGTTAAAACAAAGTTCATTGTAGCTAAAACTCCAATAGTTGTAGCTAAAGTGGGTGACTATTTTCACCATGAGTTTCAAGCAAGTTAACATGTAGATCCATGTAGGTATAAGGGGGTAAAACTAGGTTGATGTTGTTTGTTTAAGGGGGGTACAACATGGATTCAACAACATGCAAAGTTGCAAGCACGAGCTAGGCAACAAGTAAAAGGGCATCTTATAGCAAGGCTACAACCCTTTAATGATTTAGGAAGGAACAAGGAATTGGTTAGCATTGGGACCAACATAAGGATAGAATCATATAAATGACCAATACCAAAAATAAGTCAAACAATTTCAAGAAGATAAGTTGTAACAGTAAAGAGGATCAATCGAAGAGCAAAAAGACCAACAACAACAAAAAAGATTGATCAATTAGACGAGCTATAGTACCAAAGAGGATCAAAAGAAACAAAAATTTCTATAGCTAGCTAAGATTGAAAAATAAGAAATGATTTGAGGTTGATTAAGGAAAAAATGACCAAAGGTTGATAAAGGAAAAAGGATTAGACATTGGGAGAAGAGAAGGAAGATTAAGCATGGAGATGATCAAATGAAAAGGATTAGGCTCAAACGACCAAGACTTGAAAAAAGACCAAACATGAAAGGATCGAAAAACAAAGAGAGGATTGAGTGCTTATAAAGAAGATCAAAAGCACCAAACACACATAAAGAGCATGTGAAGAGGATCAAGAACACTAGGTGCCTAGGAAGAGGATCAAAAGCACCAAGTGTGCATGGAAAGCACGCGAGGAGGATTGAAAACATTAAGTGCATGCCGAGAGTGCACAACAAGGATAGATATCACCTAGCACACATAAAATGCACACAACAAAGATTGAAAACACTAGGCACATGCAAATAATGCACATAAAGAATTGACAACACTTAGTGCACATAGAGCACGTGCAACAAGGATGGCAACACTAGGCACATGCAAAAAATGTGTAGCAAGGATCAACAACACCTAGTGCACATATAATGCATGCAACAAGGATCGAGAACATTTAACATGCATAAAATGCGTGTAATGGGGATTGATAGCATCTAACGTGCATAGAAGTGTTCATAGAATACATGCAATAAAGATTGAAAACACTTAGTGTGCATAGAAAGCACATAGAAAGGAGTGAGAGCATGTGCAATGAGGATCAAAAACACTTTGTGTGCATAAAAAATGCATAGAAAGGACTAAAGGCACATGGCAATGAAATGTTGAGAGGACCAAATGCAAGTGAGAGAATATGGAAGACTAAGAATGAATGAAAGGAGATGGATCAAACATTGAGAAAAAGGAGAAAGTGCGAAAAAAAAAGAACTCACAACATGGGACTAGGCACCTGCTTTAAAAAAAACCACCAAAGGCCCAGGAGCTCCCATAATGCAATCCTTACAATACATGTGCAATAGCAAGATCACTTTAAACACAAGACCATCACCAAGAGTTCATAACACCCAAGGGAATCAACAACTACTTACCTAAACATGAGACCTTTACCTAGGAGCTCACAACACTAGAGGTGGGATCATCATCTACTTGTTTCAACTAAGAGCTCACAACATGAAACAAAATCAAGCTCTTTTGATTTTTCAAAACGACACAAAGAGGAGAAGGACGATTGAGTAGGAGAGGGAAGAATGAGCATATTGAGCAAGAGAGGGAGAAATGAGCAGATTGAGCAAGAGAGGGAGGAATGAATACATTGAGCAAGAGAAAGAGCAACAGAAGTCAATGAGTCTGACTAGATGTCACATGGGGAGGATGGACCAATTGTTGAATGCTTGGGAGGGTGACAAAAAATTACGTTCATAGACATTCGGAATGGGCGCGATGATTTTGATGAACATGATATTGAAACCCTATTGTCATCGATTTGTTAGCCCTAAATTTCTTGGGACCTAAGCCCTAGGTTGGAAAGTAAATGTTTATTTTGAAAATGTTGATCATCTTGATTTTTATGTAGTTCAATTATGGGAGCAGGTAGTGTTCAATAGTGGGGTAGTGACTGGTTGGTTTTAGGTGAGTAAACAAATTGTCATGGGCTACCATGTGTACGACCCACATTTTTTTAATAGTTTTTACCTCCCAACTTTGAAGGAATGTATCTTACTCATCTTTCAACTATTATGAGCAATTCAAAAGGGCATGGGTGCGCTTTCCACTCGTTATGAGCAATTCAAAAGGGCATGGGTGCGCTTTCCACTCATGAAGATTTTATATTCAGACCCCATGTGAAAAGGAGGAGTTTTGAGTGCGAGGGAGGTGACTGAGACACTAAGTGTTCAGTCACTGGCCTGTTTACCCTAATGAATTTTCTATTGTGTGATTTTTGGTGGATGTATGGCTATTTCCCATATCAACTTTTATATGGGAAAAAAAACTACTTAAATTGAACAGAAGGTGTCCCATTCTCACTATCAAGCGATGGACAGTGATCCAACACCACACCCAAAAAACCATGCAGCCCTCCTCATCCATTCTGCTTCAAGTTTCTTGCAAAGCTTTAGCACCTGCTTTTTGCTAAACACAATCTCTAGCCTGCATTTCTTTCTTTTTTTTTCCCAATTTTCTGATGTTGCCACTATGGCAATCATCCACAAGGAGATTTTGTTGAAATCCTTTAAAACCTGGCTCCTTGCTTTGAACAATGTGTAGAAACATTTTTTAAAATTAAAGAAAATTGGTTACTTTTCAAAAGGGGGAGTATTCAGCAGACTATTTATTTCTGAAAAAAAAATCTCCAAATGACAAAGATTCGCCAAAAAAGAAATAAAACTCTGCCTCTAGGGTTCACAAGTCGACTAGAAAAACTCACACCATTCCCCAAAGTTCAGAGAATTGGCAATGACTACCGACCTATCATAACCAGATTATGAATCAGAATGGTCTGAATAAGAAGATTATCAAAAATATATTTGTGTAATGGTCTGAGTTGACAAATTAAAGTCTTGTATTGTGGTCAATGAAGTATCAAGCGACAAGTCCTCCACAGTCAGACTTCGATCTATCACTCGCTTCTTTCTATGATTCGAACATCGCACCCGGACCCGGAACCTGGAGTGAAAACGTGGGAGAGACGATTACATACCCTGCGTCAGGCTAAGGGTTGGTTGAGAAGATCGGTACAGATTGATTGTCAGAACGGAGAGGGGATGCTCCAGGATAATCCATGCTAGCTGGGTTCCATGTTGGAATGATCTTGGCCCAACCTATTCCAGCAGGCCCCATATGGCTCGCGCCATATTCAGTGGTTACAACAAGCAAGCGATACTTATGTGCCTGCAGGAACGGGCCAGGATGAGCCCATTCCAAGCTCTAAAATGTGAAGTTTACTATTGCTACAGATTTGGGGATTCGAAATTTGGTGTATTTTTCTATTCACCGGCGCAGGTGGCGATTCGTTGCACGACTGAGCATGTCGACAGATTTGATGTAAATTACGTCGCAGTTTGGGTCCATGTGGCGCCAGCGCATCGGATAACGCAACACGCGGTCGCCAGGGCCCATGTCACGAAAGTGATGATTCACGTCCGAGGCAGCGGAGCAAAGAACGGTGACATTGATTGTCCGCCGAAAGAGATTTTTGTGCAGGAGTTGTTGGGTGGGTTCTGTATGTTGCAGATCATGTCTTGAAGCCGTTGTTTGGGCGGGTTAATCAGTGTGCGTAGAAGAGGAATCGGTAGCAGGAATCGATATAAGGAATCGGCGGAGTTCACGAGGACTAACTTACTCGTGTGCAGGACTTGAGGAGGGAGTTGGACAACGATAGCACAAGAAA
>Ga0209208_10006758_pt1 | contig 15770 bp, 9 predicted proteins | sample S1TSphfallax_3_FD_187694 | JGI IMG/M metagenome (GOLD analysis project Ga0209208, IMG submission 187694) | Host-associated microbial communities from peat moss isolated from Minnesota, USA - S1T2_Fd - Sphagnum fallax MG (SPAdes) (version 2) | ecosystem: Host-associated > Plants > Peat moss >...
AAAAAAGAAAAAAAAAAAAAAAAGACTCTCATCAATCATCAAACACCTGGGGGCGCAGGCAGCACAAACAAACCGTACTACACTTGAAGGGCAAAACCATTAAAAAACAGGGAAGTGATTTTTAAAAGAGCCACAAATGGAAGACAAGACAGACAAGGGGACACGAGTTTATTCGTCTGGTATGCAGCTAGCTAAAACACAAGAAAGCATCTAAGTAAAGCAACAGCAACAGCATCTAAAGAGAGTAGTAATAGCATCAGCACCTTCACAGGACAATAATGGAAGGGAAGAAACGAGCTCATGGGTGGGAGTGATAATGATGATGATTGGGAGGAAGCTAGTTCGCCATAGCTCTCTCTCTCTCTCTCTCTCTCTCCGTCCTTTACCACAAACGACTATGGGCTTGTTAACACCTACACTACCCAACAGACGTACTTAGTACTTGCTCTCCACAATCTTCACCAGCAGCCACTACCACCAGCAACTAAATCAAATTTACACAAACGCTAAAAAATTGTTTCATTTTTTTCCCATCTCCCAAAAAACCTGGTCCTCAACTCAAATCTAACCTCTAAGAGGCCTCCCTCAAGAAGGTGAAGGTACCAGTGTAAGTATCGGCTGACTCATAGTGGCCACCCACAAGGCCATTATGCAATGTAAGGATCCTTGTTGGGCACCCTTATCGTTGTGAGGCCACTGCATACTGTACAGGCAACTTTTACTATTGCAACAAGTTTTTATGCAGGGTAAGGCTCCCCAGTTCAAGATATTATTCATAGCCTGTGGCTGTAGCTCCAAGGAGCTTATAATTTTAATGGCATTACGGGGAGAGCCTTACACTACATATAACGACCTGGGGCATGGCCGACATTCAGTTGTAATATGTAATGGCACCTTACTGCATGAAATAGGCTTGGGCATCATGAAGAAGGTGCCTTATGATGGCACCCTACAGCTGGGTGTCATGAGGATGGTGCCCTATGATGGTACTTATGTGTGAGGAGGTTCTACATCTCACGGGCTTACACTTAAGGACCCCTTTTTGTTTTTCTTCTTTTTTTCTGATAGAGAAATTTTATCCTGTTACTCGTGCTGGATGACAGTTTCAGACAAGGGAAGTGCATTCTCAAAGTGAAGCAACCAGCAGCAAAGGTAGTGGGGCCTACCCCAATACAAATCCAGTACACAGTCCCCCACCCCAAAAACCTCGTGGGATGAAAAAGTTTATGTCCCTGTTCTCACCTGAGATGATGCTGGTGTGTAGGGTGGTCCTAAATTTATCCGAACACTATTTTACACACAATCAAAACTCAAAACAAGTGGACAATTTCAGTTGCATGGCCAGTATTCTCTAACTATGTCCAGAAAGTATTCCATAATAATAAACCCTCCCACCAACTAATGTTTAGGTATGAGCTATGTACCAAGATGCTTGGGGTAGTAGCCACTCAAACGACCCTCAACAGTGGTTTTTTGGCAGTTTTCTGAAGTCAGAAAATTGAATTTTCCCCTATTTTTTCAGTCACAATTATACTGAAAAACACATTTCTCCACAATCATCCCCCCAGTTTTTTCCTGATATAGAAATAGAGCCTCAAGAGTCAGCTGGTTAGTTAAATGTTGCTGCTCATTCAGTTAGCAGCTTCATCTTGAAAGCTTTGTGGAGCTCACCTTACTGGAGAGTCATTGCCACTCTCTGTCTCTCTCGTACAGGCCGTAGGTAGGGAGGAGGGGGCGTGTCCAAGCCTCAAGCCATTTTCCACCAGAGTCACATTCGGATACTTGAAAGTTGATATAGCCTTGCAAGGTGTATGTACTTTGTACCTCTTTGACAATGGGGCCCGAGAAATGATTAAGTTTTAATTGATGACTATCAGGCAGTATGGACATTCCATTTCTAAGTTTGCTACAGATGGGACCGGGGTATATGTATGCATTTCCTCTAACAATTTCCCCTTTACTTGCTTAAGAATTAGATGGTGAGAGCTTGGAGGGGGGGTGGGGATCCTTTGACAAATCCTTAATTTTGAAGAGCATATTTGACATGAGTGTATCACACTGATGACTACCTATTCTGCCTTCCAAGTCAGTTTTGGCTGACATGCTTCTGCTTGTTTCTCTCCTTTCTTCGTCTTGAATTTGCTTTCTTCAGTCTTTACCAATTCTAAAGAAAATTTTGAGTGTCTTATTTAGGTGCCTTTTTAGGGCATATGGTAAGTGGGACAGGAGGTCATCTACTGATTCTGCAAGCTCCATTTGTGATGTGAACATTGGGGGAACACCATGGTAGTCGGGCAAAAAGCTCAAGAAGTTTTAGGGGCATGGGTGGAGGAAAGAGACAAAGGGCCGCCATTCTAAAACCGTGTGTGACAAAGGAAGCGGTGGCAGCCACCCCTTCATGTTTAACAGAGGTCCTTTTATTTTTGGACTCTTGAATATTGTTTTATCCAGAGATTGTATTTGGACCAAATTTGGTTTTTGGACACCCTTCGTTGCCTGCACGGGATAGTAGGTAACCTTTTACCTTTTATGCCATTTTATCCAACCCTTCTTCCTGAGGCATTGCATGAACCAGAACCTACACCTCCTATAGAATGATAAAAAGAACCCAAACTTCTTGGGTTGCTACTAAACTAAATGTTTATAAAAAAAAGTATACCATCCTTAGACTAAATCATTTTCAAGTCCAAATTGAACATTTCCCATGTTAAATAGCACTGAAATTTGACTGGGACAAAAATTCATTTACACATGAAGTAACCAAAATTAAACAAGTAGGTTCTCAAATTTCTAATACAAATGAATGGTTAGTATAACTATTTTCTTACTCAAGATTAGTCCAATGGGATCGGGGGCATTATCGCTAGAGGTACCTCAAGGCCCTTACCCAATGATAATGCTGTGAGCCAAAGAATGTGTTCTAACTTTTTTTCTTTTCATTGTTTTCATCTTTGGACTTGTACTTGAATTCATCAAAGAGCTTGGGGTGTGTCATAAGACAACATCTTGCATTTCTCTTTGGGGTAATTTATATGTTGTTTCGAAACAATTTGATGTTGTTTTGTAAGATGTTTTCGGACAACTTAATGTTATTTCATGAACAACTTTTGTTGTGGTTGGGTTGTGACACATGGTGGGGTTGTGGGCCCAAAAGCCTTAAACTTTCAAAAAATTCACAAGGGGATTAAATCTTAGTCTCATTTTAACTAATCAAATTTTTTTAATGAGTAAAATCTAAATGGGTCTAAGGGAATTTTGAACTAATGCAAGTGTGGGTGGGCTTATGCAAGTAGTTAAAAGTGTGCTTAGGAGTTTAGTGGTGAGAAAACACAAGGTTGAACAAAGGGGTGTCTCATTTAGTATCAAAGCACGACTTCATACTTATGACTGACCAAAATGGAGGTCATTTTCCAAGAGGAAATCAAAAAACTGTCAAGCCCCAAAACTGCAAAACAAAGGTTTAAATAACAATGGAGAAATTTAAATTGTTGGTTGTGATGATGGAAGGTCAAAGGCCTCTAAATCAAATCCAAAAATGATCACTTTAATGAATGACAAATGGGAAGAGGATACATGCCAAGAAATGGGAGTGATCTCCCTCCATAAAACAAGTGTGAAAAGAAACTCTGCAAGTTGAAGGCAAAGGCAAAATGGACACATTTTTCAATCATCTTCCAACTCAAGTTAGTCAAACTCAAGGAGTTCAATGGGCCAAGTGATGTGGGTGCCCTTCTACCCAAAAAGGCTCACTTTGAAAATAAGAAAGAACATAAGTGAAAAAAAGAATCCACCATAAGGTTTGTGCCTTGTTGTTAAAGTAAGAAAGGTCGATCCAAAAGGAATTTAAGGCCAAAGAAAATGAACAAATAGGAAAAGCAATTGCATTGCATAAGAGCCATTTGCCCAAACCTTTATGGTTTTCACTATTTTAACAAACGTGTGCAAATTAATCAAAGATTTTGCAAGCCAAGTTGTTTCAACAAGGGAGTATTTGAATTATCATAGTTGTAATTTTTCTAGATTGTAAATAAAATAAAAATGTAAATTCATATTCAACATTAACATTATCAAAATTTCAGTTATCCATGTTGCAATAAAATTTTGTGAAAATCATTAAAAAGAGGATGAATTTCAAAAAAATAGTGCAATCATAATGGAATTTTGAAATGATGACATTTTGTTTGTCATGTAAATATATTAATAATGTGGACTCAACAATTATGTGATAATAATGTCCAAATAAAAATTGAAAAATAGACCACCATCAAATGAAAAAAAAAAAAAAAATGCATTGAAATTTTCCTTATATAAAAAATTTTGATTAATTATTTTTTCATTATAATCCATTTCACATTGAAATCTTCAAATTTCACAGTTTTTGACCAATAACATGGTTAGTGATATCTAAAGGGTGGTCTATAAGTACTTTTGATGAAAAATATAAAGGATAGTTATAATAATTATAGTTTGAAATTTATTATCATTGCAAAAAAAAAAAAGCTAATGTAAGATGTGGACTTTTCAAAGGGGAGTCACGTAATCATGCTTTTATCATGTGGTTGATCCTAGTTCAAAACATTTAAGTTTCACTTTTTATATTATGTGTTTTATATGCATTTTGTGATTTAATTAATTTAATTTACTTTTTGTATAAAATTGGGATTATTTTTTAAATAACATTCATTCATCCAAACCCATTGTAATCTAGATTTTTGGTTCCTTTATCAAAACTAAACAATTTAAATATTGAATATTTGTAGGTGAAAAGTCATTAAGTTTTTTGTTTGTGGAAAATATAAACATACGTAAAATGTGTGATAAATCCAACAAAGGCAAGAAAATTAAAAGCCAATGGAAATGATAAAATGAAAAGACAAACTTTTTATTGGGGAAGGATCTTGGGGTATAATGATTTATGGATGTGACAAAGTTGTTCAACTTTGTAATTTGTTGTATGTAATATGAAAGTTGGAAGTTCTAAAAAAAAACACCAAAGATTGCCCCAAAAAAAAAAAAACTAAATGAAAAAAATAATAAATCATTATTTACAAACACAAGGAGTCTCAATCCTAAAACTAAGGTTGGCACAATATTCGATTATTTGTCAGGATGTGATTAAAAAATTTGGATGTTGACTTTGCTCAATGTTATGTTAGAATAGGGTCAACCTAAGTGAAAGCCCAAGTTGAGTTGCCCATGGCAAGTTTAAGGTGACTAATACTCATGTTGTTTAGTCCCTTTAAACCTTTGTGGTGACCAAAATGACGTTAAGTCATTAGAGTCTTATGGTGACCAAAAATCTTTTAGGTGGCAATCAAAATGTATTTTTGGGTAGCGATTGAAACATTTTTGAACAATGCTCATACTTTTTTTGAGTGTCAATCGAAATTTTTCGGTTGTTGGATCACTTGCGGAAATCAAACTATCATCAATTGGATGACTAAACATTTATAAGCAACAATGAAATCTTTTTGTGTGTGACAATTGAAAAAATGAACAACAAAAAATTTTGATTGTTGAAATCAGTTCAACAAAAAAAATTTCATGATCAAAAAAATGTCAACATTCAATTTTATGAATGAAATTAATGCATTCAAATGGATGTTGACATAATGATAGATGCAAAATGGGCACATTACATCATTTCTAACAACCTTGCATAAAATGATATGAATTAATCACAACATAATAATGTATAGACAATCCAATGCAAGGCATGTTTCCAACAACTAGAAATTTAATAATTGAGTTGCTGGTAATGGTAAAAATGCATTTGTATCAAGTTTTAATTCCAAATGTTGATGCTTCTTTTATGACTTGAGTGATGCAATTGAATGACCTTTACATTTTTCCAATCATAATTTACATAATACCCATGTGGACTATCAATGTTTTCATCACAATGAAATGCAATTATCTTGAAAAAAAAAATCCAAAATGTTGTGAAATATGGAACTTGTAAAGAAAGATAGGTTAGTAAGAAGTTAGCTTTAAAGATGCGAGCTATACCTTTGTTTAGAGGAGAAATAATTCAGAATCCCAAAACCTTTTTTATCATAAAAAAAATAAAATTGCATCCTTGGAACCATTACCACTCAAATTTGAAGAAGGATGGGTGAGACTTTTTACAAGATTGTTAACAGGGAGAGCATGGAAGTGGTTTAAAGGATTTTCCATAGATCAAAATGGAGCATTGGAGGCCTTGTTTGTTACAAGCCTATGTGTCATATTTGGTAGAAATAGTAGTTGTATATGATAATAGGAAGTTGGACAAAGTGAGAGGAGGTTTTTTAAAATATAAATTGGAATGTTATTTATCTACTTCCAATAAATCATGAAGATATTAGATTTTTTGTGTGTTCAAAAATAAATCTTGTGACATTAATTGTTATTTTTCATTGCTTTTTCATGAGTAATAAAAGGATGTATCATGTGATACTGATGTCTATGTAAAACATCCATTTGAATACATTTGAATTTATTCAATAAAATGAATATATCAAAGTACATAACCGTAAAATATAAGTTGAACATAAGATGTAAATAGACATTATAAAATTGCTCACGATAGAATTTTTATCTTCAAATTTTGGTTACATTTGTAAGAAAATATTTGCCATAATATTTAAATGGATGAAACAGTACATCATTTAATTGATTCATCTTGTATTATTCATGTTTTATAATATTCCCAATAAATATCCTGGGTAATTAGAAATCTATTCAAATCCAACATAATGTACATTCACATTATTGAATGCAATAAATATGTTCCACCATTTGATACATATTGGTTAATAATAGTACATATTAAGCAAATAATTCATATGATGATTACCTTGCAGGATAGCTTATTTATTGAGATTGGTTATAGAGTTACAAATATCTTGAAGGATTTTGGTTTCGTCTAGAGGATTTTTTGAAAATTATATTTCTGCATGGTGAAATATTTGAGTTTTCAAAAATTCTTCTTTTGCCTTAAGATACCTTTTAAAATGTAAATGGCAAGGCCACATGGTGTGACACACACACCCCTTGTTTTCCTTTGTTATGGAAGAGACTACTAGGTATCTCTGCTAGAGAGGTTCATCTGTTTCAAAGACATTGCGCAAGTGTTATTTTATTTTGGGGTAGGCCTAGCCCCTTGGCCTTTAACATGTTCTTTTGGTCAAGGGAGAGACTTGTGGCTAAGGAGCCTTCACCTTACAACCTTTGTGCTTCATTGTTGTCAGAAAAAAGTACTATAGTGCAAAGTGTGTTGTTGTGGATGGAATGACATTGCATGAGATGATAATGAAACATGCCAGCAAACCTGTCTCTGATCCCTCAAGAACATTCATTAGAATTCTATTCTATTCTTTCTTATTGAAGTGGGGATGACAAAGTTGTGAGAAAAAGGTCTGGGCTGCTCACTTTGTGTTGAATGTTGAAGATTTTAAAACTGTTTGTAGTAAATGGCATAGCAAGAATGCTATGACACTGAAAATTATATCTTTGTTCCATCTTTCTGTCCAGCATGTTTGCTCAAATCACAAACCACTTTACTTTGAATGCATCATGTCATATCACAGTGGTTAAGTTTAAAATTCTTTATCCTCCATGAATGACGAGTCCCTCTTCATTACCCACATTTTATTTTACAGTTCCAAAGATTCAAATACTTTTCTTACCTTAACATGTGCAGAATGTCAACAAAAAAAAAAACGGGTTTGTATTATTAGCAAAGGATTCCATTTTGGGGTTTTTGCTACAAATCTTTGATGGCTGCATCTTTGCATTTGGAATAGAAAGAAGTTCTGTAAAGCCTTAGTTGGTGCACCCATCAGGTTTTAAATCACTCAAAACAGAGTAAAACTGAGGAAGATATGGGGCTGGAACTGAAGAGGAGTCTAGAGTTATTTTTTCAAAAAATTTGAAGCAAACTATAGCTCATACTCTTCCTCAGTTATTTGTGTTAGCTCATTTACTTCTGACACTCAAAGAACATCTGTAGCCGTCCAGTCTGCTCGTCCAATGACACAAAGATCACTCCATTTGGTTAAGTAACGAGAAAAATATTGGGGAGTGTTCGGTGATGAGAGGTTCTACCCTAAAGTCCAAGGTGCCTACGAAAGCTTCCTGATCCAGCTATATGTAGGCTTATGATTCATCTCATGCTTTTTGAGAGGTAGGCCCATGGGTGGGCCTTCCAGCACAATTATCAAAGCCTTAATTCCCCTTCAGAAAATGAAGAAGAAAAATTTATGAGAGAGACAATTCCTATTGTTTGACTTCGACATACAAATGAATTAGAGCGAGTCAGTCAAAACTGTCAAGTAGTTTGCGGTTTTCAAGTAAACTATGCACATTTCCCCAAACAAGCGATTTCCTTACTGTCTCCAAATCTTGTCATATCTGCAAACACTGGGGATTCGGGAAGCTTTCTTTTTGTCTTATTATTTGGGAGTGGGGACTCTCCAGGGACCAGGACTGTGGAGGATGAGAAATGGCAGGTTGTGGGCCACTGGCAGCCCCAGACTCCTTCACAATTGACAGGCTTGTTGGTTTGCTCAATACTAAGATTAGGAGGTGTGGTGTTGATCCTTAAATAATCTTATCCTCACACCTCTGTTATTCTACCTCCCTCATATGCTCAAAATATTGCGCAGCAACATTACACTTATTGGCTAAGGTGAATCAACAGCTGCACTCCCTTTCTTGGGTAAGTATGGCTTCTTAGAAATGTCAAATTTGGACTCAGAGACTCTGGTTAGTCCTGGGATGGGATATTCATAATGCTTAAAAGCCACAAAAACAAAACTTGCGGTTTTTTACCATGGTATTAGTGCAGGTGTTGGTTCATACAGCACCTACACTGCTATATGAATCAGTGTAGCATATAGCAGCAGAACTATATATATGAAGCTCTGCTGAAGCAATTTTTTCTGAATTCACTACTACAATATTAGTACAGCTGACTCCACAGATGGCTGAATCATCTAACCAACCACCTATTGAACTAAGGGAGTTGTTTCAAAGCCTGAAGAGTCCAAAGGGTGATTGTCAATTATAGGAAGTTGGAAGTGCTTGCAAACTGAGCTGCTTGCTCTGAATTACATCTCTGGAGAGATTTAACAGTGATATCTGGCTTCCTATTCGTGTACTTCTCCAATTGATTTATTTGTCATTTTCTTCCTGGTTCTAGAATCCAGCTGCAGTCTGCAAGTCCAGGTTGCTTATAGTAACAGGAGCACTACTAGGCTACTACTACTAAATTGGCAGGGGAACAAATCAGACTTGATTGTTAGCTCAACTCATCTGCTTTGCACAGGAGTAGGGTAGAACTGCCCATCACCTATCACTACTCTATGACTGAACACTTCTCTAGATCTTTGTCATCTGTGCTTCATTTTGAGTGATTTAAAATGTTATGAGGAACATTTTAGGGTTTAAGTTATGGGGAAAAAAGTTTATGATTTAAGGTATGAAAATGGTGACAAGGTTTGAGAGTATGATGAAAATTAAAGTTTAAGGTCTATTGTATGGAATTGGCTTTTATTCCAAAAATGCATGCAACAAAGTGGTCACAACCCTTGCTTATGCAAAGAACACAAAAAAAATCAATTTGACATTTTGATTGTTCATAGTATGTTAGTTTTGACATTGAAACAAGCTCAGACTTGCAAAATTGTCTTATGCATAAGGTCATTGATTATCAATCATTAAATTGGTCTTTCATATGTAGAACCACAAACAATTGTTAAGACCATAAGCAACATTCTTAACAATGGGGCTATTAACAACAATTGTCAAATTGTAATAACATTAAAACTATGTCCATATTAATTATTATTATTTACCTTATAATTGTAAACACATGACACTAGTATATATATATATAGTTTTTAGTTGATACAAAGAAAAAAATAAAATTTGTTTATTTGTGAACTTTTGGTAAAAATATAAACCCAACAAGTAATGTGAATGAATGATGCTACCTTTTAATGATGACATTGTCACTAGTAGTGTGTTGCAAGAGAAGCATTAACTTGTAAGGACTTTAAAGTGCATTTGAACTAAGAAAAAAAATGGCAAAACCATACAACATGATATTTGTGAAACTCTTCTAAATTTTCTTGCAAACATTCTATCATAGGATGTTATAAAGCATGATCATTTTATTTTTTGGAAAAGATAATAAAAAATTGTCTCGAACTTAAGTACTTGAGGAGTTTATATTTTTTTCTTTGTCAAAATATGATGCAAAACAAACTATTAATTTTTAAGGCCTTCAAATTTCTCAAAAGTGAATCAATTAAGCTTTCAATACCCTAGGGTGATGTTACAGAAAAAATTAAGCTTAGTCACTAATAAAGATAGGGAGAGGAGCTAATTTGTGAGCAGCAACCCCATGTGGACCATCAAACAACCTTGGCCTTGTAAGATGCTTAAGGACTTGAGAGAGGGATAAGTTGAACCATGTGAAAGAATGTAAAATTTAAAGGGGAGAGGGAGACGTTGGACAAGGTATGAAAGGAGATGCACCAAGCAATGACTTAAAATCTCCATTGCCACTAGCACATCCCTATTTTAGGAAGCAAGTTTGTTTAACATATCTTTAACAAAGAGTTTACAATGAAGGAGGTAGCTAATGAAATGGTTTCTGTGTGGACCCGCAATATTTTGACATCATCCAAAGGGTTGTTAAATAAAGTTGGGGGCACAAAAAGCTGCAGGCAAGCCAAGAGGGGCCAAGTGACACATTTAAGATATTGAATAGAGAGACCCTTAGCCTTAAGTTGAGAGATTAGGTACTCAAATGTTAATGAGAGCAAGGATGGAGGACTTAAGAATGTTGTCTATAATGGGTTGATAACAGACTCCAAGGGAATCAAGTTGATGTAAATCATAGCACCCTAAGATGATTGGAGGTGAACAATAGGGCTCACTTGACAAGTACCCATAGCTGATGGATTGATTGATTGTTAGATTACCATGGAAAGGAATAAATACAATAACTATAATAGAGAGGACAATCATAAACATAAAATGTGCACACATAGTGAATAACTTAGATGAGTTTGATTTTCCTTTGGACTCATTTTATTTCGTGCTACGCATCCACCTTAGCTTTAGCTACCAGGCCTCCTCCAAATGAAAACTATACTTGCACACCAGGACTGACGAAAATTGCAGAAGACCAGACCACAACCTCCTCCAAATGAAAACCATACTTGCACACCAGGACTGACGAAAATGGCAGAAGACCAGACCACTTGTGGGTGTGGCACAAAGAGCCCCCCCTCCAACCACAGGCATCTCTTCTGGCTCATATCCTGAATTCCACAGTTTGCCAACAACCACGATCTGCAGATTGCACACACTACTAAATTTTCTCTTCTTAGCTCCATCCTGAGGCCTTGCTACTGTTTGTTATAGTTGGCTGTTCTGAGATTTGTTAATTTGCAGGTTCTCTGCTGGTTCAAGAACAAGGTCAGCAGTCCATAGTTCTCACAACACAACAGAGGAGAAGGTACCAAGACTTTGTTACTGTTTTGCCCTTTTTGCAGCAAATAAATCACTGGATCTCAACAAGGATGGGTTTTGTATTTTTAGGCTTTAAAAGCAAGCAATCCACATGAGGTTCTGGGAGAGAAAAAGAATTGAGACACATTGGATATATAGAGGGTGCCTTCACAAACCATGTATGGCAGACCATGTAAGAACTAGAATAGAGGACTATGTAAGAGGGTGAACTTCTCAGGATAGAATTCTTTTCCCAAATCTCAAGGAGCAGAGTTGCAAAGAGTAACAATGGCCGTCAAATGAGAATGTCACTGAACATAACAATGACAAAAACGTAGGCTTTGCTGTTACGTGTGTCCTAATTGTGGCTAACTTATTGGAAGACCTTAAACAATCAAATGATCCTTATTGCAGACAGTACAAAACTGTGGCTTGCTTCCTTTTTTTTTTCCTTATCTGCCTTTGGCCCAATCCATCCATCTTTTTCTCAAAAAAGATGGATGATGGCCGGACACATTTTGATGCTGCCCATTATAGACTTTGTGTCCTGTTATGCACATTTTGGTATTGTAACAAATATCATATCTGTTACAGGACCAGAATGTGCATATTATAGGCCTGGAATGTGCATAATAGGATCCAAAGTCTATTATGAGCAGCACCAATATGTGTCTGGGCATGTCCAGACACATCTTGGACGAGAAATTGGACAGCCAGGGAAAAAAGAACCCTTTCCCCGCAATAAGGACCCTTTGCTTACTTAACATCTTCCCTAACTTATTTGCATGGGAGACTTTTGGGACATGTTATCTCAACATAATTACCAAGAATTTTGGGTCACCATTTTGTATAGGAGAAGGGTCTTTCTTTAGACCCTTGCAGGATTTGAGGTGATTTGAGGGAAGTGTCAAGGGTGACAAAAGTGAAAGACCAAAAAAATCCATCTCAAATACAACAGAGACAAAAGAATGCGAGGGCTATCATGGTTGTTGCTACTATTGTGGCCTGTTTGGTTGGCCCAAGTGTGAAATCAATACTCAACTAATTTCTCTTTCCAGAATCAGTTTTTGAAAATTAGTTCAATTTCAAATGACAAAAAAAACTCAAAATTCAATATCTCTAAGACCTTAGGTGTAAATATTCACAAAATTAAACCTTACTCGTTGAGGGATTTCCATCAATATCAAGAACCATCCTTGTTGATATTGTTTCAAAAATTTCCTTAAATTTTTTAATGACCATTTATCAAATTTAACTGAAAAGTTTGTTCAAGGTTTGATAAACTCCTACACCATATGTCTAGAAATTAAGAAACAGCCTCAGTTCACACACAATCATCAAGAGCTTTTCAACCATACCAAGAGGCCAATGGGCCATTGGGCTGTGCTGTTGCTTGTGAGATATCCATGTGTCAAACAAATCCAAACAAACAAACAACCTTCCTCTATAGATTGATGTAACTGTATTTGAAGATAGTCATAATGTAGAAACAGTATTATTCTAAAGGCACAAAATGAAAGGCAGGTTCCGTGCCATCAACCTTTACTGTGATAGGGTGTGGTACATCAACACAAGTACACAGATAATGAACATAAAAAATAAGTTGGTAAAATATTCCCATACAAATATTATAACTATCCAATATAAGATTGCATGCTAGACTGCAATATGCTTGTGAAGTCTAGTATAATCCTTTATGCATTGATTAGTCTCTATTCTTGCAATGTTGTCTTTCCTTTCATCTTCAATTTTAGGCAGGGCTACCAGCTTTCTAGACTTACATTTTTTGCATCATATTAAAATTTAGATCCCAGTTTGAGCTGGTTTGGAAGTCTTGAGGGCCAGTCTCATCATCTTTGGATGAATGAATAGGAAGATCTTTTTTTTTAAAATGCCATATAGAAATTTTCCTCCTTTTCCAATGTCCATCTCTAACCCTCCTTACTAAATCTATTATTAAATAAATAACCCTGTCCCCAGTCTTCTAATAGTAATGATGCAGCCCCAGATAAGTGACCTTTTCGAAAGGACAAAGAAAGCTAGTGATGAGGGAATTCAATCAAAATCACACTCTTTCTCCCAAAGCTGAAACAAAAATGAAAAATGATCAAGCTGTTTTGGACTTGGTCTATGGCAAAGGACAACTGGCCTGTGTAGTCGCCCAGAGGAGTGATCCTGAACGTTTATTGCTCAGAATGTTGTGTTATTTACCCTTTTGAATAATATCTACGCCTAGTGTATTGATTGTCCACCCTAAAGTTGAAATGCCCCGGGCAACCTTCCAAGACAACAACAAGCTTTACGCAGCCAGCCAACAGCACCCAACAATGCACCATGAAGGATGAATGATAAGTGGTGAGGAAACAGTTTTCTGTTGATTTTGAGTTCCCTGGCTAACCATGGTGGTTAGCTCAGTTGCTTTTTAAAATTTTTAACCTACGTACTAACAACCCACAAGGAGGTTGATAATTGGTAGGTAGTAGAAACAGCCGTTACCTAGTAATTAGCTATTTTCTTACCTATCTACCGATATAAGAGACCTATTTTCTACAGAATTCGTTGCTGAGGTGAAACCAAATATTAACTCAGTTGAGGTTCATCCACAACTGACAACTGAGTAATAACAGGCATCCAGTGGATGGTGCGCTGGGGTGGGCGCTGCTTCAGTTTGGTCCACAAAGCCCACGTTCAACAGAAGAGAACAACATCTTGGTCCAGAGGGTATTTTGTTGTTTCTGAGGAGAGGAACAAGGGTGGTAGTCTGAGTTCCCCTGGCCCAGAGACTAATAGAACCCCTTGCTTAACATAACCTAGGACCTCATACGACTTTTGTAGTGTAGTTTGAGGGAATGTTACAATCTGTAAAACCATGTAGTGCTCACTTGTGGGAGTTTCATTTTTTGAAACACCAGCTCTCCTTTTAAAACCATGATACCCCTCAGATCACAAGAAAGCAATTCAAAATGAAAATTCTTATGGGTGTAAACACACATGGTAAAGCCCTCAGCCACTAGCTTTACTGGAATCAGGCCCATGCTTGATTCTGCCTTGTGCCCAAGCATGTGATTCAAGCATGGATGGGCCTTGGGCTTTACCTGCCACATAATTTGAATCTGCATGAGGCTTGGAGCAGGATTATGCTTTGTAAGGTATCTACATATACAAGGGAAAAATTAGGCCAGGTTAACTAAATTAGGCCAGGTTAACCAAATTAATTTAAGACCTACCTAAAGTGGTGGGTTCAGACCTTTACGCCACAGAGCTCTGTAGTAAATAATGCACTTGCTCACAAAATCTACACTAAAATGGGCTGGCCTGTCTAAATGGTAATTTCTCTCCCACTGAATGGGAGGGAAATTTTGAGTGGCCTTGGGAGGGAATTTTGCGCCTAGGGCTTCTTCACATTACACATAATAAATTTCTCCGAGTGCTTTATACTCTGATAATGTTTGTCAAGTCAAATTGCCTGGGTGACCTTCCAAGATGGAAATGCTACAAAGATGCGATAATCTGACCTTCTAAAGGAGGGAGTACCTTCTGTGTGCAGTTGACATAGAGGCTGGGTGACCTTCCAACATATGGGTTTTGCAAATCTCACTTTAAAAATAAGGAAGTAATCATTTGGAATTCTGTTTGGCACGGAAATAGCTGGGTCACCTTCCAAGATAACAACCTTACAAAAGATGCAAAAAGCTCAATTCGAAGAGAAGGGAGTACCCATTGTGTTGGCCTTTCAAAGATAACAATGTACAAAGATGACGAAGTCAGCTTTGAAAAGGAAGCAATATCTTCTTTGTGTAGCAGGGAAGACATTCTCAGTCAAACATCAGAAGGTGTAAAGTAAGGCCATTCCCGAAATGAAGTATGGGGCCTAAGATGTCCCTAGTTGAGGACCTACTTGAGTCTAGGCCTACATTATGAGTATGTCTTCCGACAAGTGGGTTTTACCCATTGTAAGGCGTGATGCATATGGTCTCACTAAGCCTAGTCATACATAGGTCATGAGGTGGTACCAGCAAGAGGCCTCTTGCACCTACTTGAGTTGTAAGATTGCTCTTGTCCTTGAGGAGGCCTTCAAAGTGTTGTCTAAATGTGCCCCCCAAATAGACTTTGTTAAACTTTAAACTTCTCCGAGTGTGCTTTATTGAACCTAGAACACCCACTAATCACTCTCAGTGTGGAACACTAGGATCTGTAGAGAAAACAAACAACAGACCTTAGCACTTGTGTTGCTTCTGTGTCCTCTCTGTCCAGTTCCCCAGAGA
>Ga0209208_10006759_pt1 | contig 15768 bp, 7 predicted proteins | sample S1TSphfallax_3_FD_187694 | JGI IMG/M metagenome (GOLD analysis project Ga0209208, IMG submission 187694) | Host-associated microbial communities from peat moss isolated from Minnesota, USA - S1T2_Fd - Sphagnum fallax MG (SPAdes) (version 2) | ecosystem: Host-associated > Plants > Peat moss >...
TCGCATCGCAAATATGTCAGGTTGTTTTTGCTTCGCAAACCCTTCAGGTTTTTTGTTTGGCCTTTCGCAAAAAGGCACAATATGTAGTAGTGGCTAAGAGCTAGTTACAAGTACATAGATACACGGATCCTGATTGGGCTGGCAATGTTTTAGATAAAAGATCAATCAATGGTGTCATGTTTTCTTTTGGAGGTGGTGATGTTAGTTGGCGTAGTAAAAAACAACCAATTATTACACTATCAAACATAAAGGCAGAATATAGAGGCACATCGATTGTTGCATGTGAAGTAGTTTGGTTACAAAAACTACTTTCAGATTTGGGACAATCAATGGATGTTCATGTTGTCATTTATTGTTATAACATCAGTAGCATATTATTTGCTAACAACCTGGTTTATCATGTTAGGACAAAACACATTGAAGTGCACTACCACTTTATTAGAGAAAAAGTTATAGCAAAAGAAATTGACCTTATTCATGTCAGTATTAAAAATCAAGTTGCTGACATTTTCACAAAGGCTTTAAGTACAAACAAGGTAAAGAAGTTTAGAAAAATGTTTAGTGTACTAGAAGTGGATTTGAACTTAAAAGGGAGTGTTGAGAATTCAAGCTCAACTAGTTAGGTTTCATTAGTTATTGGAGTAGGAAAACAACTAGGTTACTTTCACAAGGTTGAGTTACTTTTTTTATTTATATTAGTTTGGTTATTTGTGATTTGGTCTTTTAGTTAAATACCTTGGTGTTGATGGTTTGGCTCTCTTTTCTCCATTGCACAAGTTTGTGTATTTCATGTGACAAGAACCTTGAGGAGATCTTGATGTTATGTTTCGTGTTGTGAGCATCATGTTTTAGTTTCCTTTCAATAAAGATTTATGTTTGCACTTTAGAAGATTTCCTATTTGTTAACTTTATAAACCTTGTGTAATGAACACAATACAATTAAAGCCAACTTTATAAGAAGGCTTAAAGTATACAAGGAAGCATATCCATAATTCAAATGTGAATCACCTTTTGTAACTCTTGAGGATAACTTTAATACTTTAATTTTTAATTAGCATGAGGTAGTCCAAGTGGAAAGGTTCGGGAAGTTCAGTCAAACTCACCTATAAATTTAAGGGGAGGAAATATTACAGAGGAGGCTATGGATGAATAGATTGTGACACAAGTTGAAAGGCAATTCTTAGCAAAAGTCTTAGCATAACCAAAAGCACAACATGTATCTACTCACATAAAATCACCAAACTATGTTACATTTGCAGATGTATTTCAAACTACCTTATTTGTTACAATAACTACAATAGTAGTAACTTCATAGGAGGAGGGAGATAATGGCCATACAAAGACAATTATAGAAGTAAAATAACATGAATAATTGCAACAAACTCTAGATTGAAGAAATTCATGTCATGGAGGACTAACATTCTATAAAACCATAGAGTACAATTGCAAAGTAGACAATTGTAGAGTAAACATGGATGAAGGATGGTTTATTTTATAGTTTTTAAATTCTTTAAATTCATATATTTTAAACAAGATTTCAAAGATGAAATATGACGTACAATGGGGGTAATGTTAAGGGCAAGATTGTATTGTAATAATCATACCAAATAAGCATAGGGAGTAGGTACTATGATGTCTATTTTGAAACAAAGTAGACATGGTAGGTTCAATACGTATAAGGTAAGTAAGAATAGGATTGTTGAGGTGGGATTCAAATGGTGTTTTAGGCGGGAAAGTTAAGAAGGAATGAAACTCTTGATATTTTTGAGAAAGGTTTATCCATAATAGTCTTATAAAAGAAGAATGGGATACTAGAACAATTTATATAAATATAGAGTTGAAGAACGATGAACTTGGATATTTTGTTTTTAGTTGTTTTTTCTTCCAAGATCTATTTTTGTTTTTTATTCTTCATAGTATTATGAGTAATAAATTATGGCAGCATTTTTATAGATAACTATATGGATATTTAAGCTATGAAGATGTGTTGTTATGGAAAATATTTTAGAATTCTTTTGGATTTCAAGTACAAAATTTTTATAATTGAAACTGAATATGTACAAGAACAAAAAAGTTGCAATTGAAATAGTAATAGAATATTAGGATTTACTAGTGGTGGAAGACATAAAACTAACAATGGCCATCATAAGTGTAATAGCCATCATGATCATAATAGCTTTGGAATTGGTGATGGAAGTAGTTAGAGAACATGCATGGGGTTGAAGCACAAGTGGCAAGAGTAATGGCAAATCCAATCAACTTCAAATTGTGAATTTGAAACTCATCACCTATTAAACAACTTGACCTAATGACCATCATTTTGATGTCATTTATTTGTTTGCAACATTCTAACCTTTTTGCCACCTCTTGACCAAAAAAAATGATTTCTAGGTGAGAAAAAATATCATGTTTTCTACATGACAAACATTGGTTCAATTTTAGTAAAACCAAAATTAACACAACAAAAAATGGATGTAGTCATGACTGTTATCAATGCTAACACATATCTCTTAAAGAACATTAGAAAATCAAGCAACCAACCCAACCAAAATTCTAAAATAGGAATGGGAAAAAGGTTTAATATCATTCAACCCTTCACTTAAAAAGAACAAGAATGCGAAACAAGGACCATGTAACACACATTAAAACTTTGATTAGGGTCGAAATTTTGCACTCAAAAATACCACCATGAACATTTCAAATGGAGACCATGAGCTAGAGCTAGTGGCTTGAAGTGCTTGGCCTTTTAGTGTTGTATCAACACTTTCTCATCCTAAAACTCAAGCTTGGAATACAAGCACCGCACCATGTTTGTCCCTTTTTTTTTCTTCCCTAAAACCATTCATATCTATTGGGAAATAAGGCCTTGCACTTCATGATATACCCCCACCATGGTAAGTGGGTTGGTGGTGTGATTTGTTGCAAGGCTATAAGTCATATGCTTAACAAAAGAACATTGTATTCAAATTTGTCTTATGTGTGAGCATGTGCTTGCACTTTTCAAATTCTCAAATGTCTTGTAATTTGATATCATGATTAGTTTTCCGAGGGGAGTGTAGGTTCCTCTATGCAATTTTGGGAGCATGTATCATTACATGTTTTGTGGCTTTAATAGGCCACATTGTAGTTGAAACTAGTCATGGTTTCTTCCTTTCACTACTAGAATTCCTTTTTTTAAATAGAAAAATTGGTAAAAAAATACCCATTTTGGATAGGCATAAAAAAAACCTCTTAATCATTTTGGACAAGTCATTTTGAACTTGTCCATTATGACTAGGCTATGTACTTTTTGACTAGGCCTAGGTTGGCACTTTTGACTAGTCATTTTGATTGGTCAACACAATACTCAAAAAAAAATTGATTGGTGAAACACCATTTTGACTAGGCAAATGCCATGTGGCATTTAAACAGTGGCTACCCAAGTTAAGTTGTGGCATCTAAAAATTGGCCACCTAAGTTATGCCACATGGCATTTAAACATTGGCCATTTAGGATATGCCCCATGGCATTTAAACATTAGCCACTAGGCTATGCCATGTGGATAGAACCTAAGCAACCTAGGTTAAACATAAAATTAAATATGTTTTTTTAAGGTCTTTATCACTACACCAAAATGAGTCCTAATTTTTTCTAGGTTTCCTTAGATGTTGAATGAATTTGGACATTTTTACCATGGTGACACTAGTCAACTCCTAGTGAATGGGGATTAATTGATACGAACAATGATTTGGTCCATTAGTGAAATACAAATTTATTAAACCATTTCACTTGCTAGATAATTAACTAGGCAACATGGAAATAAAATAAAATAATTTAATTTAATATTTAATGTAATATTTAGTATTATTGATAATTTCATGATGCATATGAATTATTGACATATATCATTACCTATGCTAGGTTAAAAACCTAACCTAGGTACATAGGCCATGTAATCAACCTAAGTAGGCATTTGATTAAGGGAATTACATAAAAAAATATTTAGTTAATTTACCACTATTGACCACAAACACACCATTTGTAAGGTTTGAACCCTTGACCTTTAGGATGGAAATAAACACCCCTACCATCAAACCACCACACTTATTGTTATAATGTATTACATTGTATTCTATTTACCAAATATTTCATTTCAAACATTACAAAAATATAAACTTTGAAATTCATATCTTATTGAGATTTTGTCCAAATAAAATGATTCAAGTTTAATTTCATTTTTTTTCAATAATGTACGTAGTTACATTTATTTCCTTTTGAAAATGTAAAATCATTTGAACAATTTTTTTTGAATACCATTATTCAATAACATTTCAATGACCATTTTTTTGAAAATGAAAATGTTTAATAAATGGATTTTTTGGTTAATATAATAATATTATTTATGTTAAGGTATTTTCAGCTATTTTAGGGCTACCTTTCATTTTTGTAAATTGTTTCACTTTACATTATTTATGGTTATTTATGGTTTTTTTCAAAAAAAAATCCATTTTTAATTATTTCATCCTAGGTTACATTTAGTTATTTTAAGTTATTTTAGGTTATTGTAGGCTATTTCACTTTAAATTATTTACGATTATTATAAGTTATTTCATCTTATGTTATTTTCTGTTATGTGAGGTTATTGTTGGTTATTTTTGGGTATTGAAGGCTATTTCACCTTATATTATTATTGGTTATTCTAGGTTATATTATCACATGCCATTTGTGGCTATCTTATTGGTGCATATATTTTATTGTGGTTATTTTATTATAGGCTATTGGTAGTTATTTTATCGTAAGTTATTTTAAATTATTTTTCATAGGCTATTATTGGTTATTCTAGGTTATTTTATCTTAGGTCAATATATTTTATTTCATATTATTTTAAATTGTTATACTTAGGATAAAATAACTTTAAATAACATATATTAACTTTAAATAAAATAACTTAAAGTAAAAAACCTATAATAAGTTAATTATGATACATTAATTAAAGTAGAATAACGTATAATAATTTATAATAACCTATAATAACTTATAATAACTTAGGGTATAAGTTATAATAACTAAGGTAGCGTAAAATAATATAGGGTATATCATAAAGTAACATAAGGTATTTAAAACAACAACATAAAAATAAACATATTTATTACAATAAATTATAATAATGAATTATGTCAATTAGTAGTGAAACATGATGTTTACATAATGATATTATAGTGAAATAACTTTAATTAGGGTGAAATCACTAAAGTGTAGTAAACTTATTTCACTTTTAAGGTCCCATAGTGATTTAAGTTAATGACTTACACCCCACTTTTGTAGTAATGTATGTCTAAAAACCTACAACCTAAGCTTTAAAGCCTAGGTCTAAGAGCTTATAACTAGTGATTAGGTAAAGAAGCTTAAAGTACACTAGGGCAACCTAAGCTATGACCTTCACTATGCTTAAATGTACACCACCTAAATTAAGCCTACACCTAAATGACCTGGGTAGGAAAATCTTATTTCATTTTGAATTTGGCTTTTAAGGTTGAGCCTTTTCAATTGATTCATCCCAAATGACCATCCTTTCAAAAATATTTCTTATGTCTTGGGTGCTTATGGTGCATCTATTTATATTGTTCATCATTTGGAAAGGATGACAAACAATATGGGACAAACTTTTGAGAGGGAGAAACATTTTCATGTCCACACCATACTATAGCCTTTTAAGTTCACACAACATTATTCCTATATAAGTATGTAAGATACATAAATTAAGCCAATAAATAAATAAAGAGGTAGGTAAATATCTATGTTAATTAAGTTTAAATATAAATTAATAATAATTAATGTTTAGTTATTTAATTATAATTAATAATTACAACCATATTATAAATCCTTTAATTATATAAAATATCAAGATAATTGTAATGTATTATATTGTTGATTGACAATTATAACCAAATTATAACTAATATTCCTTACAAATTTGACATCATTCATTATATATTACAAACAATATATTTGTAATAATTAATAATTAACTATTTAATTACACATTCATTAGTGTATTTTAGGTAAATAACCAATTAACCAACTAGTAAACCAACTAGTAATTTATCATAGGCATATAAATGGCCTACCCTAAATTATATAACTAGGTTACCTATAGGTTAAAGTGTATGTAAATAGGTGGAGTATGGGTAGGGCATGGATAATTAAATACACCTACATATAAGTTAATTGTATTTAGGTTATTTAACCACATATTTACATTACATAAGTTAAATAGGTGGCTAATTTAACCTAGGAAAAGTCAATTATGGAAAAACTAATGATTGGTAAAATAATAATGCCTAAACCAAACACAATTAATTATGAAAATTTTAGAATAATTATGGAAAAATATCCATGACTAAATTAATTATGGTTCAATTAACCATATTTAAATAAGTAATGGTTAAATATATAATGACTAAACTAATTCTGGGTAAAATAATTATGGCCAAACCAACCATAGTTAAATTATAAGTGATTAAATTAAACATGAGTAAAATAAATATGGTTAAACTAACCACGAATAAAGTAAATAAGGCCAAACTAATTAATCAATAAATATTTTATGGCTAAACCAACCATGGCCAAATAAAATATGGCTAAAACTAGCCATGAGTAAAATAAATATGGCTAAACTAACCATAAGTAAAGCAAATATGGCCAAACTAACCAATGAATAAATATTTCATGGCTCAACCAACCATGGTTAAATTAGAAATGATTAAACAAACTAGTGAATAAATATTTTATGGCAGAACCAACCATGGTTAAATTAGAAATGATTAAACAAACTAATGAATAAATATTTTATGGCTACACTACAAATGGTTGCACTAACCATGAGTAAAATAAATATGGCCAAACTAACTAATGAATAAAATTAATATGGTTAAACTAACCAACAAATAAATATTTTATTGCAAAACCAACTACGCATAAATTAATTATGGCTAAAATAAACACGATTGAAGTAGTTATGGCTAAAATAAAAATGGTTAAAATAATTATGGAAAATTTAACCATGGCGAAACTAAAAATGGTTAAATTAACCATGAGTAAATAAAATTGGCTAAACTTACTAGTGAATAATGTTTTTTTAGCAAAACCAATTATGCAAAAAATAATTATGGTTAATTTTTTTTAATTAAAATAATTATGGCAAAATTACCCATGACTGAACTAGAAATGGTTAAACTAAGTTTTAAAAATACATTTGGCTAAATTAACCATTAATAAAATTAATATGGCTAAATTAATGAATGAATAAATATTTTATGGGAATGCCAATTTTATGGCTAAAATCAAAATGGTTAAACTAACCATGAGTAAATAGATTTGGCTATAATAACCACTAATAAAGTTAGTATGGCTAAACTAACTAATGAATAAATATTTTATGGATAAAATAATTATGGCTAAAATAAACATGAATGAAATAATTATGGCTAAAACCAAAATGGTTAAAATAATTATGGCAAAACCAACTATGGTTAAACTATTAACCATGAGCCCTGTGTAAAATGAATTTGGCTAAAATAAACATGAATAAAATAATTATGGCTAAAATCAAAATGTTCAAAATAATTATGACAAAACCAACCATGGTTTAATTAACAATAGTTTTAAATTAATTATGGGTATATTAATTATGGTTTAATTTATTAAAGAAAAATAATAATATGTTCAAAACAAATATATTTAATTTAGTGTCATTTATAGTAAGCATGGTTAAATTGATTATGGGAAAACCAACAATGGCCAATTAATAATGGTTAAAATAATTATGCTAAAATAATTATCATGGCTAAATTTACTAGGGCTAAACCAACTATTGTTAAATTGACCATGGTTAAATTAGTTATAGTTAGTTTTAATTTTGATTTTTTTTTCATAGGTAGTTGAACCATAACCAATTTAACCATAATTAAATAAACCATATACAAATAATTAGTTTAACCATAATTATTTTAATCATGATTCATTTAATTATGATTAGTTAACTTTTACATTTTCCAACTTTTTTCAAATCGGTCAAACATAGTCAAAATGTTACATGTAGTCCCAAAATACTCAACTAGTATTGAAATTTGTAATTGGCCTCTTTTGACTAGGCCATTGGCCATTTTGACCAAGCCTACCTAGTTAACCCTATTGATTGAATATAATAGGTGGCTTTATTGACTAAGGCACTTGCCAATTTGATTAAATTGGGTGGTTTTATTAACTAAGCCATTAACCAATTTGACTAAATGGTATTTTTAAAAATTATTCGATTAGATGTTTGATTTGATTAATTGTCAATTTGGTCACTCTAGTCAAATTGATTAATCAAAAGAGACCCATTGTCATTCAAACCCTTGGCCTCTAGTTAAAAATACCAATTTAATCAACTTGGTTAGTTTGAAAAAAAAGAGTTGTAGTAGTGTTTCTTATGTGTCCTGCCCTCGATTATTCCTTTTAATAATTTTTTGTGATGTATCTTGTGTAGGGTTGAATTGTATGGATTGAAATTATAAACTATGAGGTTTAACTAGCAATGTTAATTACACTAAATGATTGTCTTGTGCTACTCAAAGTTTGTAAAAGGTAAGTTGCAAGTGGAAGTTCATTTTATTATCAAAGCATCAGACAAATGACATCATTTGCAAGCTGAAAATGACACTTCCCGATGATTATTTGTGATTATTGTGAAACAATAAGGTGTCTTATATGAAATGTTTTAACACAAATAAAATTTGTCTCCACATCCAATCTTTATTGTATTTCTTTTCACATTATTCTTACACATTTTACAACTTCCCAATGTCTCAATGAGTAGAAGACTAGTAGTTTCCAAGTTCCCTTATGTCTACATTAGTTTTATTTGTTGTCAGCATTATGTGGCTTCAATTGCGTGTACTTGTGTATGTTCTAAACAAGAATTTAGGGGTTGGGACCCTATGAATGACTTTACCATGACCTACATCTATGATGTGTAGACGTGATTGAAATCACCAAGCTATGCATGAGTGGTCTCATTCTTGAACTAACAATCATTAGTCAAATGGATAGACATTACTTTCAGGCTCTTTGGACTTAGGCCATAGCTAAGAGAGAATATGTGTCGTTAAACTACCTAAATGGTAGCTAGATGTATCTACCTAGGAAGAGAACATATCCTTTAGTAATGTTTCCAATTAACATCAAAGGATTTTTTTAAAAACCCTTTAGATGTAAGCAATGTTGGAAATCTCTTCAAAGGAAACTTTTGGATGTAGTTCTATGATGTGGAGTCTACTGATTAGTCCTTGGCAAATCAACAATTTCTTTCAAGGGATTTCCCATGAGAAATCTACATTTTTTGCTTGTTTGTTGTGTGAAATGATTGCTACATCATCATAACCTTGACGTCTCCAACATGGAACAACGCATAACTAGGTAAGTGTTTAAAAAGTCTTAGGTTTCCACATTTTGTTGATCCTTGATTTTGGTTAGACCTCAAGGATGATGGGTGTTGTATTCATTAGTTGGTGAAATGACATATGGGACGAGATGATGGCTTGCATGCAATCTTAGGGTTGGAGGAAATGGACATATAATGAACTTCTTGTGGGGGCATCATCCATATACAAAATTGCACGATGACCTTTGGAGCTTTTCAAGCCTTTGTTGCTGTTCAATCTAACTTATATTATTGGAATTGTTAGCAGGTCAAAATACTCTTGCTTAATAAAATCCAAGCTCATAAACAAATGTGTTTCTATATATACCATGGGTGATTCTGTTCATTGTTTGTGTGTCATGTCAAGGTTACCATTAAATGAAAATGTTTAGCTGTTAGAAACCTTTAAAAGGGGTAAATGTGTCCTTGAAATTAAATAGTAGGCAAAAGGTTGGTCAAATGTATGTGCATTCAACTCACATCTTGACATTATTTGGTTCAATATGCTTGGCCATCCATATTGTAGCTTAGGAAATAATAGAGGAAAGAAATGAACTATCCAAGATGGAACATCTTAGAGTTGGCCAAATGAACTTTTGGATGGTAAAATTGTACATAAGCTACAAACACTATTATAACATCAAAGTTATTTTTCCATCTGATTATTTTGATAATGAATTACAAGCGAAAGGCAAATACTTCCAAAATAAAAGGAGATTCCATCAAGGCACACCAAGTTCATGCATATTTTAAAATATGGGTAAAATGTTTTCTTTGATAGCAATCAATAGAAAAATTGTCTTATTGAGGTACTACATGGTGTTCCTTTCAAGATCTCACTATTTTTTGTAAAAAACCGAAAAAAACTTGTGAAGCAAACTATAAAGATCTTTGTTGTGAGTCAAATATTACTAGCATTACAATTGATATAAATTTAGCAAGTAACCCATTGCAATACCATTTTGTCAAAGGTTTTGTTATTGAAAAAGCCTAAAAGCCATAGAATTCAATTGTGTCTAAGGATGGTAGCTTTCAATGAAGCAAAGTATGCAGGAGAGGGGCAAAAAAATGATTTGATGATATATTGGAATTATTTTATTTTTATGTGGATCGGTTTCATGGTTGGGGTAGTGTAGTAGTGTTTTGGGTCTAAAGATCATCATAGAATATAGATAATATGTGCATCTTAATATCAAAATAACATTTCATATGAGCTCCATGTTCATGGGAAAGAAGTCCAAGAGCACTAGTTGCTATTAGGTTGCATGCATGCAACATGATGGGCAACATTTTTCACATGTGGCGATGTAACCACGGACTACATGTCTTGACACATGGGCGTGTCAAAATATTTATCAAAACAAGTACATAAGTCATTTTCACTATTCACAACAAAAAAGTTTTAAATAAATTATTGATTTGCAAATGACATTTTTACAAGATTTTCCTGAGGTAATGTTTACATTGTTTTGAAGCTAATTATTAGACAATTTTTTGTAGTTTTCCCACCAAATTTTATTTCCTTCCGAAAAATATAACCTTTCAACTATATTAACATTTAATATTTGATGCAAATTTTTATAAAATAAAATGATGTTTATAACAATTTGAATAATCATCATAATTACAATTATAATGTTATAAGCAAACATATGGGGTTTTTATTTGAAATCTACATTCAATTCAAATGTATGAATAACGTTTGTGGATTTTAAAATTTCTTTCATCCTATCATTTGAAAAAAATATTGTGATCCCAAAAGTACAATAAATATCCTTTAAAACCTTATAATCTTGAGTGAAATGTCATAATCTTCAGTTAAGAACAAAAAATTAAGGAAAATCAGTACAACAATATCTTTAAAATGTAGTGTGATGAAAATTTAGATATAAAATTCTAAATGAATGTGATGAATATAAAATGGTGTGTTAAAATAATTTTGAAAACAACAACACCAATCATTTTCACTACTTAAAACAAATAAATTTTAAATGATTTGAATTGATTGGCAAATGACATTTTAAAGACTTTCATTAGGTGATGTTTACATCATTTTGATGCCAATTGTTGGACAAGTTTTTGCAATTTCCCTATCAAATTGTATTGCCTTCTAGAAAATATACCCCCTCAACAAAGCTAACATGAAATATTTCTTGCAAAAAATTTCCAAATAAAATGGTCATAAAAATTTGAATAACCATCCTAGGTATAATCATAATGTTGTAAGCATGCACATGTGCTTTTTATTTGATGTATTTGTTCAATTCAAACATATAAATAATGTTTCATGGAATTTTATTTTTCTTACTATTTGAAAAAAAGAAATTTGTAATCATTAGTTCACATATAATATTATTAAAGGAAAATAATGTCCATGGAGACATGCCTTAAATTTTAACAAAAGGTTGTTCTCATGCAAAGTAATCTATTTAAAGTGAAAAAAATATTCGACATACAATTGATTCATGACAAATTTTGTTATTATTTTCTTTTTGCTTGTCAAGTTGACCAATAAAGAGATTTGATTCTGCATATTTCCACGGTATGGGTACACATTTTTTCTCAAAATTTGGTCTACATATAGTATCAAGAGTGCCCACATATAAAATTTCAGTCATTTTGAAATTTTGATGAAGCTAATGTAGAATTTGATTTGGGCGAAAACAATAAAAACAAGTTATATAAAGAATGAATATGCAATTGATTAATATTTTAAAAAAATGCAATTGTATAACAACAATTTGAAATATATATAACACCTTGTTTAATAGTAGTTTGCCAATTTCATTAATTTAAAGTCATATTTTATCTTTGTGGAAGGAAAAAAACAACACCTAACCCGACTATATATTTAATGGGTTAACAATTTTAAAATAACAATCCTTAGTATTATCATAACATAATGTACCACCGAACATTTTTTTATCATCTAATATGAAATCATATCTTTAAAACAAATTAAAAGTTTTCATGGATAATATTGCTCTATAATGGTTTGTATGTGAAAATTTTCAAGAAAAATAGTTTCCATTAAAATTAATGTTTCTTAGTCCTTTTGTTATGTTATAATTTTGGCAACAATCTCATAGAAGTTGGAAATGTACTCCAATTAACCATTGCATTGTTGAAATGTGCACCAATTTCACAACATGATGAGAGTTTATAATGTGATTCACCTTTAATTGCATAATTATATCAAAAAATCTTCCCCAAATATCTAGAAAGGCACATTAAATGTGTTGTAATGAAAATGGTCAAGTTGTGATTCTTTATTGCGTACATCGCACCAAGGAAACACCCCCATTGACTTTACCATGTTCATGCTTTAACATTGTTTTTGAAAAAATAAAATGTATGCACCATATTTTTATGTATTAAACTTAATGCAAACAATAAAACATGAACAATGCATGCACATGAATCACATGTCCTTTTCCCCCATTTTTTGAATCCTACCAAATTTATTACATTACACACATTTTACTAAAGGTCAATTAAATAACTAAATAATTGGCATAAAAATAAAAACACATTATTTTGAAAAAAAATTAATTTGACCAATTTTTCAAAACTTTTTTTTTAGATGGATTGAAATAAATCATTTGACTATATTGATCAAAACAATACATTAAATATTTTGACATTTAATATATTAATAACATATTATGCGGGTGTCATATATACGTCTTTTACCCCAAGCACGTAAAAACAAGAATAACATCATATTAGTGAATTTAATATTTATTTCAACGATTTCAATAGTGTTTAATATAAAAATATGTTATTTTCTAGTTGCACAACCAATCATATATTAGTTACACATGGGGGAATAAGAAAAAAAAATTGTATTTATGTAAATAAACAAAAATTTGGATTTTTTTATAGATCGGTTTTTTTTTCAAATTAATCAATCGTTCAACAAAAAGAAATTTCATTACTAATGTAGATAAATACATCCTTAATAAAATATTATTAACCTCCCTTATAACAATTTTGGAAATCTTTCTTCGAAACATTAAGACAACATATCTCGGAACATGTGTCTTGCTACTTTATGCAAAGTATTATTTTTAATAGTCCTTTTTGTGATGGAAATCCAAAAAGTTGACAATAAGAACATACGAATTTTGATATCAACATGAGGTCCACAAATAAGGAGCAAATATTCAAATAAACAATGGTTGGTGATTCCCATGGATAGATCACTACTTATGATGCTTGCTTATCCCACATATAAATCAAGGAGAAGGTGTAGAAGCTTGAGCCAAAGCTTGTTACACATGTCATCTTTCACAACATCTTTAGAAGACTACAAGAGCAAGACAAGCCAAGCTTGAGATTGACTGTGAGAACATACTTGGTAATCACAAAATAACACTCGAAAAATTTGAAATAAAGGTATCAAAGCTGATATGTGAATGAAATCACTATGAAGCAACGTTCATTATGTTTAAACATGTCAAAGAAACAAAAAAATGAGCACAAGATCTTACAGTGGGACTACGACATGTGGAATTTGTGAAGGCAAAATAACAAGCTAAATTTCGGTCGACTTATGAAGTCTCCAAAAAGACAACGAAGAAAATTGAGCCAGAATTTGAAGTCTTGAGATTGAATTTCTAAGGTTCAAAAGATATTCATATTGTGATTAAACAATATAAGGAGGTTTCTTTTGAAAAAATGTCTTTAATCCATGAACTACACACCTTGTCCAAGGAGTGAAAGAAAACCAAATTTAGGAAAGACCCTATGTGAATTTTATGGGTTTTGCATCTTGAAAACAAGTGTGGATGTGAAAGGAAGGATCGTGTTAAAAAACGTGTGGATGATTATTATTTCATGGATTGTCCAATTTGAATGTGAATTTCTTTTTTCTTTGGTTTTGAAGGTGAGCGTGCATGTATGAGAGGGAATTGTGTGAAAAATTATGGAAACATTGCCCAAATTGGGCACGAGTTTCTGTTTAAGGGGGGTCCAGAAGGGGAATGTGGATGCACTACTAGGAAAATTTGGTGTAGTTCACTAGACTATTTCACCGTGGAACCTTATAAGTGAATTAAGTTCACTATAATTTCAGTGCCCTTACCTTCATTGGTGAAAATGGTTCATTATATGGTGTACATGTTTACTAAGGGTGAAGTTTGTTTACTAGGTTTGTTTCTTTAACGTTAGATTGTTTATCACATTTTAAACCCAAAACTTGTCTGGTGAAAACATAGCATTATTTCCAAACATGATTAACCGGTCTAGTTCAATTGTGCCGAAATTCAAACTCCAATTGAGCTTCACAATATGGTTGGTTCAAAGCGGGGTACATGAGCATAGGGAACATGGAAATCGTTCACATTAGAACGTAGAGAACGGCTAGCACGAGGAGGGTTTTTCCTGCGCACGTACATAGCGGTCGAAATTTCATTAGCTCAGAATGCATTGGGAACGTGGCCTTCATGTTTAGGGCGACAGAAGCAGTGCGCGCAGAGTCCATTCTTCTTCCTCTTCAAGCTCTTTCCGCCACTTCGCTCGTGTTTCATGTTGTTTTTTCCGAGAGGTTCTGTGTTATGGGGTTGCGTTCACAGGTTTGTGACTAAATTGTAGTTACTGAAAATTGGAACAGAGCAAACGGACTGAGCATGAGGAGGAGGAGGAGGAGCAATGGGTCAAGGATAGTCGGGCGGGTTGCTGAGCAAGCAAGGAGGTACAAGGGATCGAAAAGGCGATGCTAACAATAAGAAGGAGAAGAAGTACAAGCCTACGGCACCATCGACCTGCGTCGGCAAGAAGCAGCGGAAGCAGAAGGGACCCAAAGCAGCTGCTCACTTGCCCGTGGTTCACGCTTGCCACCAAGTGCAAGCTTCGGCTTCTGAAGCTGAATCGCATGAAGGATTACTTGTTGATGGAGGAGTTTGTGGCAGGTCAGGAGCGTTTGAAGCCGCAGGAAGATAAAAACGAAGAGGATCGGTCCAAGGTGGACGACCTGAGGGGATCTCCCATGAGCGTGGGCAATTTGGAGGAAATAATTGACGAGAATCACGCCATTGTGTCCTCGTCGGTGGGGCCTGAGTACTATGTCAACGTCTTATCGTTCGTGGACAAGGACCAATTGGAGCCAAGCTGTGCTATTCTGATGCACAACAAGGTATTCTTCTCCTTTTATCTAGTTCACATAGCTTTCGAAAAGGAGCAATGGTGGCCTGACATGTTTGCACGCACGTTTCTGTCTCTACCTTTCTACTGTTGCAACTGTGCTGGCTCCTGTCCACATGACGGGCAACCTAAGCGCTTGGGCGCTATGGAATCCAGTATATCTGGTGCTATAAGCTCATCTT
>Ga0209208_10006760_pt1 | contig 15768 bp, 15 predicted proteins | sample S1TSphfallax_3_FD_187694 | JGI IMG/M metagenome (GOLD analysis project Ga0209208, IMG submission 187694) | Host-associated microbial communities from peat moss isolated from Minnesota, USA - S1T2_Fd - Sphagnum fallax MG (SPAdes) (version 2) | ecosystem: Host-associated > Plants > Peat moss >...
CTCCCACAACGCCGACGATTGCCGTAGCCGCACCGGCGCGCGATGCGGCCACGGCCTGGTTCAGCCCCTTACCGCCAGGTGCGGTGCGAACCTCGCGGGCAAGCACCGTCGCACCTCGCTCGATGGGTGCTACCAAGCTGATCAGGAGATCTTCATTGAGCGATCCGACAACGACGACGTCGGCACCTGGGGGCACCGGCGACTTCGTCACAAGGCTGCCTCGTCCATCAGTTCGCTGAGTTGGCGGCGCCAGGTGACGGACGGCCGATCGGACTGGACGCTGACCAGATCGGTCGCGCCGAGTGGAAACGGGCCGGGCACGCGCTCGAGCATGAACCGGTCCTCCTCGCCGATCTGGCGGTCGAAGGCCAAGGTCTCGTCGGCCGGGGCGTCGCTGTGGTCGTTTCGCCAGACGACGAACGTGAAGTACGAGGTGACCTCGTCGATCGGCGTCGAGCACATCAAGATCACGTGGCGAAGGCCAGAGTCGTACTGGATGGTGCTCCTGACGAGAAATGGAAGCGAGAATCCCGTCGTCATCGAGCGACCCACGGTGGGCGATGCCGTCCCACTTGCCACCATCGCTTCAGCCGGGTTCGCCGCCTGGACGCTGTAGCGATAGCCGAAGAAGTCACCGAGGGGTTCGAGATGGATCGCTTCGACGTGCGGGTCGGTCGCTCCGCCAAAGCTTGCGCGATGGACCCAGGGGAAGTGGGAGTAGTCGAGGAAGTTGTCGACCATGCGTCCCACCGAGGTTCGCCACGTCTGAACCTCGATGTTCAAGCGACGGAACTCGGGATCGGTCTCCTCGTCGACGATGGGGATCGCGTTCGTCTCGCCGGGCTGGCCCGTACCCTCTCGACCCTTGTCCTGTTGTCGCGTCGGTTGAGGGCACAGCCATATCAGGCCATATCGCTCCTCGACACCGACCGTCTCGAGATGTGCTCGGGGCGGCACGGACGGGTCCCTCCCGGACGAGGGAATCGCAACGCATCTCCCCCCACTTCCCCACTCCCAACCGTGATACGCGCAGGTGAGTACGCCGTTGCACACGGTACCGAGCGACAGGGGAGCCTCCCGGTGAGGACAGCGATCGGGCGCAGCCACGAGCTCTCCCGCAGCGTCGCGCCACACGGCGTAGTCCCGCCCGAGTACACGCACACCGCTGACACCTGTCGCGACATCGTCGACGGTCGCGACGACGTGCCACTGTTGCGCAAGTGCGTTGCTCGCGCAGAGACGCCCGCCCATCGAGGCGTCTGATATGTCAGTCATCGCCTCAGACGCTACCGCCATCGCACGACGACGAACGCCGCATGCCGACCGCCACATCCACCAGGGCCGCCGTCTGTCCGCTCCTCGTCCATAATCTCCTCGTCCATAATCGACGCGATGGACTTGTCCGACGAAGGTTCCAGCTCAGCGACGCCGACCGAGACTGCGATCGATCTGCTCGTCGTCGCCGGTCGCGTCGTCACGATGAATCCCGATCGTGCGGTCATCGTTGACGGGGCCGTCGCCGTGTCGAACGGAGCCATCCTCGCCGTGGGACCACAAGCAGATCTGCGTCGACGCTTTCGTGCGCGCACGACGATCGATGAACCTGACGGCATCGTCACTCCTGGGTACATCGACGCCCATCAGCACCTCACCGGCGACCGACTTCTCCGTTCCACGATCCCTGACACGATCTCGTCAGGGGAGGCGATCTTCGGATGGGCAGTCCCGCTTCATCGCGCTCAAGATGGCGATGACGATCTTCTCGCCGCAACGCTCGCCTGCGCAGAGGCCCTGCGCAACGGCGTCACGACGATCGTCGACGCCGGGACGGTGGCGTACCCGGACGCTGTCGCCGAGGCAGCCGAGCACATCGGCATTCGCGCTTCGATCGGTCGGTGGGGCTGGGATATCGGCGATGGACCCGATGCCGCTCCGGCATCGGTTGTTCTCGATCGACTCGAGATGCTGCTCGCTCGCTATCCACCCGAACCGACGCTTCGGATTCGAGGGGCGGTAACCCTCGTCGGCCACGACCTGATGACCGACGAGCTCCTCCTCGGGGCAAGTGAGCTCGCTCGTTCAGCCGGAGCGATGCTCACCTTTCACATCTCTCCCTCTCGCGCCGACGCCCCTGCCTATCTCGAACGGACCGGCCGGCGACCGATCCAGCACTTCGCCGACCTCGGCGTGCTCGACCGCAACGTGCTCCTCGCCCACGCCGTCCATCTCGACGACAGCGAAGTGGAGTGCGTACTCGAATCCGGCGCCGCGATCGCGTACTGCCCGTGGGCGTATCTCCGCCTCGCACAAGGGGTCGTGCGTGCAGGCCGACACGTCGAAATCGTCCGGCGCGGAGGCCGAATTGCACTCGGCTGCGACTCCGAAAACGCCGGCGACCAGATCGATGTGTTGCGCGCAGCGGCTTTGGCTGCTGGGCTGGAACGTGATCGTGCCGAGGATCCCAGGGCGTTCGGCGCCCATCAGGCGCTCGAGCTTGCGACCGTTGCAGGAGCGGAGGCGGTCGGCCTCGGTTCGGTCGTTGGCTCGATCGAAGTCGGCAAGCGGGCCGATCTGGTCGTCCATCGCAGCAGCAACCTGCCTTCTGGCGGCGACGTGGAGCTCGAGCTCATTTGGGGAACCGATGGGCGAAGCGTCGTCCACGTGATTGTGGAGGGAGAAGTTGTCGTGAGCGACGGAATTGTCGTGCTCGTCGATCTGCCTGCGCTCAAAGAGCGCGCCTCACAGCGATCGGTCGAGTTGCTTCGCGCTGTTCGACACTGACAAGTCCAAGACAACACCCCCCGCCGAGACCCGGCGGGGGGTGTTGTCGCTACCTCAAACTCTCTGCACTCACGGCCAGATCAGCTTCGTCCCGTTGTAGAGCGAGGCGGTGATCGAGGTGTTCTCGTACTCAGAGAGCGACACGGGCTTCTTCACCAGTCCGTAGGTCACGAGTGCCTTGTCCTCGCTCGCCCACTCGGCGGTCGTCTCGACACCGATGCCGTGACCCTTGAGCTGGCTGTTGATGGCGATGTTGCTCTCCTTCTTCCAGCGCTGGTACTCGTGCTCGTAGTCGTAGGTGAGACCCGCCGACGTGGCTGCGGACTGCTCGATGTCAATGCACTTCACCGCGTGATCGATGCAGTAGTAGAACGCCTCGAGGTCGGCACGCATGAAGTCTCGGACTGCGCTCGTGTGCTTCTTGAGGAAGGAGGCGTTGACGACCGTGAGGCCAAACGTCCCGCTCACGCCGTACTGGCTCGGGATGAACTCGTTGAACTTGAGGCCCATCCCCTTCAAGGTGTACGGCTCATTCGACCGGTATGCCTGCAGCGCGTCAAACTTGCCCTGGGTGAGCAGCGTCGGGTCGTAGGAGTTGTCGTCGACGAAGTCGACCTTGTCGCGCACCTTGGCCTTAGCGAGCATCTCGGAGATCACCACCGGCACGGTCTGGTGGTACCCCAGGGTCTTTCCTGCCAGCTGGCTGAGGTTGGTGATGCTCGGTTGGGTGAGCAGTGCGTAGTTCGACTCGTCACCGTCGGTTGCAATCGAGCGCAAGTTCGAGCCGTTTGCGACGGCGAGAAGGTAGTCAGCTGCGCTGCCTTCTCCGGTGATCTGCGCAGCATCGGTCGAGACGAGATTCTGCGACGTGTACGAGTTCGTGATGAAGTTCACACTGAGGCACATGTCCTTGAAGTAGCCGAGGCCCTGGGCCGCGAAGACTTCGAGGATGGTCGCTGCACCCGAGTAGCCAAACGACGACGCCCAGTTGATGGTGCCAGCGGCCCGGTTCGCTGCGCATTCCTTCGCCGGAAGCAATGAGGCGTGTGACGTCTGGGCAGCACCGGCGGTGCCCGAGAGCCCTGCGATGAGCCCGATGGGCGCCAGTGTGAGCGCAGCAAGCGCTGCGCGCACTGAAGCCTTCGGATGCTTTCCTAACCTGAACATGTCGTCTCCTGTTTACCTTGGTGATGCCTGGTTCTGCCCGGAATGACTCGCTTTGCCCGACCCCGCCGTGCGCTCCCCCTTTTGCCGGCCCTTTGGCTAGCCCCTCCGGCCCCGTGACGGGTGCCACGAGAGCAGCGACCGCTCAACCAATGTCACGATGAGCGTGAGCAGCAGGCCGAGAGCTGCAAGTACGACCGTGGCTGCATAGATCACGGCGAGGTCACTCTGGGACTGAGCTACGGCGATGAGCGAGCCGAGCCCGCTTGCGTTGCCCGCTGCCAGGAACTCGGCCACGACTGCTCCGATCAGCGAGAGCGGGACACAGACGCGAAAGGCCGCGAAGAGGAATGGGAGACTGCTCGGGAGACGCAGCCGCCAAAGGATCTCCCACCGCGAGGCGTGGACGGTGTGGAAGAAGTCGAGCGCAGACGGGTCCGCCGAGCGCAGACCGATCAACGAGTTGATCAACAACGGGAAGAACACGATCAGACCCGTGATGATGTACTTCGGCGTCAGTCCGAGACCGAACGCGACGGTGAGACCCGGGACGATGGCGAGGATCGGCGTGACGTTCAACACAACGGCGAGCGGCATCACGGCACGCTCGACGATCTTCGAGTACGCCATACACACGGCGAGGCTGAAGGCGACGACAAAGCTCGCTACGAAACCTACTGCCGTCTCTCGCAGTGTGCCCAGCATGTCTCGCAGATAGAGGTGCGGCTGCTCCCAGAGCGATCGGGCGATCTCTGGAACGGTCGGCAGCAGGTAGCGATTGTGGAGGGCGACAATTTGCCAGGCGCCGACGAAAGCTCCTATCCCGACGAGCGCAGGAAGCACAAGTGCCGGTCGCACAAGTCGCCCGAGTACCGCCCGGACACGTCCTTCTCGATCCGGGGCATGATCTGCGAGCTCCAGACCGGGCATCAACGATGCTTGGTCTGGACCCACGGACGGCTCAGGAAGCGCCATGACGCCACCCTTCGCGTAGGGCGATGCGCACGTCGGTCTCGACCGCTCGAAACTCGTCCGAGAGCTCGACGAGCTCGGCGCGAGGGCGGCCGAGACCTACAGGGATCGTCGTGCCAATACGGCCGGGAGACGCGGACATGACAACGACGACGTCAGAGAGCAGCACTGCCTCGGCGACCGAGTGCGTGACGAAGACAACGGTGGTCCGGAACTGCTGCCACAGATCGACGAGCTCGTGCCGCAGAACTTCTCGAGTGAGTTCGTCGAGGGCGGAAAATGGCTCGTCCATCAGCAGAACGGCAGGCCGAAAGGCAAAGGCCCGGGCGATCGCAACGCGCTGCTGCATACCACCCGAGAGCTGGTCGGGACGCTTGTCCAGCACGTGGGAGAGACCGAACGCTGCCAGGATCTCACGAGGGTCCGCGTTGTCCGACGGCGTCCGACCGGCACGCCGGTTGAGCTGCAGCGGGAGCTCGACGTTCTCGAGGACCGTCCGCCAGGGCAGGAGCGCCGGCGACTGGGGCACGAGGCCGATGTGCTTGGCTTCGCGAGCCCGGGTGATGCTTTCGCCGAAAATCGATACGTCGCCCTCGTCGGCGTCAGTGAGACCCGCAAGAATCCGAAGGAGCGTCGACTTTCCGCAGCCACTCGGTCCGATGAGGGTCACGAACTGACCCCTGTCGACCGTGAGATTGATGTCCGAAAGCGCCACGGTCGACCCACGACCGGAGGTGAACCGCTTCGTGACGCCCCGCACCACCAGGCCGCCGCTCCTAGCGTCGTGCTCTGATTCGGGAACTGATCGAGACATCCTTCTCCGGTACTGCGCTGCGCTGATGACGGTCATCGGTCGACCCTCATCGGCCGACCTTGCTCGATCGACCAGAGCCAGCAACGATGCGCCTGGATTCGGCATTCGTCATAGGCAGCATGGATCATTACGGTCTCGCAATGCAATTTCCGCCGTGTTTCGGATGGGTGACGCTGGCGTGAACTGTCGGGCTGTGGTCCCGAGGGAGCGATACCGTGGGAGCGTGCTCGTCTCCCAGCTCGGCTTCTTGCGTGACCACTGGTACCCGGTCCTGCGCAGCACCGATCTCGGTGACGAACCGCACGCGATCGAGTTGTTCGGCGAACCATGGGTCGCGTGGCGCAGCGGCGAGAACGTGTCCATGGTCGCCGGAATCTGCCCGCACCGCGCCGGGCGCTTGGCGGACGGTTGGATCGAGGATGGCCATCTCACCTGCCCGTACCACGGCTGGCAATTCGACGGGACAGGTCAGTGTGTCCTCATGCCCCAGCTCGATGAGTCAACGCCAATTCCCAGGCGTGCTCGAGTCACTCGTGCACAGGTGATCGAGCGCTACGGGGTCGTATGGGCGTGCGTCGGTGAGCACCCGGTCGAGCCGCCTGTCTGGGTCGAGGCCGAGCTCGGCTGGCGCGTCTACGTCGAATTCTTCGAGCTCTGGCATGCGAGCGCACTGCGGATTATCGATAACAACATCGATCTCTCGCACCCAGCCTTTGTCCACCGGCGAACCTTCGGCGACCCGGCGCAGGCTCGCCTGGTGGCAGACCGAATCGAGGAGACACCGCTCGGCTTTTGTGTGTCGTTCGATCGAATCGCTCCGGGCGTCGCAACCCAGACGGGCGTGGGCCTCGACGAGTCACTTCGCATCGAGCAGTCGACCGAGATCGAGGTCATCGCTCCACTTGGAACGAGAATTCGCCTGCACGCCGACGGTGCGAAGGACTACTGCTTCTTTGGGGCAGCGACCCCGGTCGACGACAAGCGGTCAATTTACGTCAGGATCTCGGCGCTCGAGGGGGACGAGGACGAGCAGCCCTACGGCCCCTTCCATGAGTTCGGGACGCGCGTCAAAGAAGAGGACCGAAAGATCCTCGAGGCGACACCGGCAGACTTTCCGATCGACACGACCTCCGAGATCCACCTGCGAACCGATCGGAGCACCATCGAATACCGCCGCTACCTCGCTCGGCTCTCAGAAATCCAGCCTGGAGAGATCACGGGAACGGTCCAGGCCAGTGACTCAGTGGTGGGCCAGCGGCGATAACCCCCGCCGAGAAGACGGTCCGCTCGTCTCGGTGTTCGACGATCGCCTCGACGATGTTCTCGGCGTGCACGAGGACGAGGTCCGCCGGGTCACCGGGTTGAAAGGTGCCAGGTGAGAGCCCGGTGAGCGCGCGAGGGGCCACCGTGCCCAGCTCAAAGGCGTCTTCGAGCTCTTGGTCACTGCGCCATCCACTCAGATAGGCCGCAAGGTAGATGCGCTCGAGCTGGTCGGCGCGACCGAACGGTGACCAGCTGTCCCTGATGTTGTCCGAGCCCACCGCGACGACGACTCCGAGCTCACGCAAGCGGCCGATCGGCGGGCACAGCTGCTCGCCAGGCACACTCGTGATAATGCCCACGCCAGCTTCTGCCAGACGTGATGCACATTGATCGACGAGGAGCGTTGGCGACGTGGCAAGGGCAAAGGCGTGGCTCACGCACACCTTGCCTGACATCCCGAGCGCTGACGTGCGTGCGGCGATGTCGTCGAGCGTATCGATGCCCGTGACACCGAGCTCGTGGAGGTGGATGTCCACTCGCGCCCCGTGGTGTTGCGCAATCGAGAACACGACGTCGAGGTGTTGGGAGCGGTCGCCGTCGAAGCCTTGCGGGTCGAGCCCACCGACGGTGTCGGCCCCCGAAGCGAGCGCCTCGTCGAGCAGTTCTGCCGTGCCCGGTGACGCGAGGATCCCTTCCTGAGGGAATGCGACGATCGAAATCTCGACCTGCCCAGCGAGCTGCTCTCGAGCAGTAAGGACTCCCTCGAGTCGCGTGAGCCCGGTTCCCATCGAGACGTCGACGTGGCTTCGCAAGGCCTTCGTACCCCTGGAGATCGCGAGGTGCGAGAGGGCTATCGCCCGATCGACGGTCGTTCGAGCACGGGGACCGGTTGCCGTGGCCGTGGCCGTGGCCGTGGCCGTGCCATCGAGAGCCTGGATCTCGATGGCGATCCGATCTGCAAGATCTGTGCCTGGACGATGCGATATCCACTTCTCGCCGACGAAGGTCTTGTCGAGGTGCACGTGCGGATCGACGAACGTCGGAAGTGCGAGCAGTCCACGAGCATCGAGCACCACAGTCTGCGGCCCGTCGGAGTAGGCACCAGGTGCGACGAATCGCCCGTCACTGATGACGAGATCCTCGTCGACCCCATCCCAACGCCGCGCACCGCGCAGCACGGTCACCGGCTTGTGAACGTGCTCAGGCTTGAGCACGGTCGGAGGCAGCGACACGCTGTCGTCGCCTCGAGCGGCTCGAGCCTCAGCCATCAGCCCAGCTCGGCGCGGTGCGCGCCGCATGCTCCGCTTTGTACAGCGCGTCCCGCTCGACGAGCTCAAGCCGGATCCCATCGGGGTCGCGCAAGTCGAGGAAGCGCTGCCCGGTGACATAGCCCTCCGGCAAAATCTCAGGAGCAGGCTGATCGAACACAACACCACGTTCCTGGAGCGCGCTCTGAAGCGCGTCCAGGTCGTCGACCGCAAAGCCAATGTGCTGCTCAGCAATGAGCGGTCCGAGGTCTGGACCCTCGAGCAGGTTGATCATCGTGGTGCCGATGTCGACGAATGCACCGTGGAGCCCGGTACCGAGCGAACCCCGGTAAGCCAGGCCGAATCCGAGCACTTCGGTGTAGAACACCAGACTGCGATCAAGGTCCGACACGAACAGGCTCACGTGGTCGATCTGATCAATGCGCATGCGAAGCCTCCGGTCTCTCATCCCGCCGACTGTTCGACGACACGTCACGTTGGGCTCCTCCCGCCATCCCAGGCGTGAGGAGAATCTTGCCGAAGAACGAGCCTGACTCGAGGCGGTCGTAGGCGTCGTGCAACGCCCCCAGCTCGTATCGTGAATCGATAACAGGCTCGAGACCGGCTGCAGCGTATTCGGCCAACATGACGGGGAAATCCGACGGCCGCCAACCGCCCGCCCCGAGAAGTGACTTGCCAGCGTGATACACCATCGGCAATCTCAAAGTCACCGAATCTCCCGTTGTCGTGCCGGCGAACACGAGCCGGCCCTCGATACGCAACGCAAGCACCGAGTCGACAAAGACGGCCGAACCGACATGGTCGAACACGAAGTCGACACCGGCGCCGTCGGTCTCCTCGCGCACCGCGTCCTGCCACGATGTTGCAGAACGGTCGATCACCACATCTGCACCGAGAGATCGAGCCGGACCGAGTTTCTCCGGAGACGAGACGGTGGTGATCACACGGACTCCGCGAGCCTTTGCGAACCCAATCGCCGCCGTACTGACGCCGCTCCCCGCTCCGTGAACAAGCATGGTCTCACCAGCCGTGATGCGCCCGACCCTGACGATGCTGTGCCACGCGGTCATCGCGGCGACAGGGATGGCGGCCGCGATATCGAGCGGCAGCTGCTCGGGGGCGGAGAAGACATTCTCTGCCGGTACCGCCACCAGCTCGGCGAATCCTCCGTCACGTGTCGAGCCGACAGTGCGGAGCTCGGCGCAGTACGCCCCCAAGCCCGCCGTGCATCGACCGCATCGTCCACATCGGACAACGGGATCAAGCAGGACCTCATCGCCGATTTCAACGTGCTCGACGGCACTTCCGACGTCCACGACGCGCCCTGCGATGTCCATGCCGGAGATGTGCGGCAACGTGAAGTTCGGCACGACCGGCGGTCCGTTGCGCTGGAGGAGGTCGAGCCGATTCAGTGCGCAGGCGACGACAGCGACGACGACCTCGTCGGGACCGGGTACTGGGTCGGGCACCTCATCGATCGTGACGACCTCATTATCTCCGAAGTCGTGCTGGACAGCTGCTCTCATCGCGACGACGACAGGTTGGCCCGCATTGCCTTCGAGGGAGTCAGCTCGCAGGGCTTCACGCTAGGAGTCACTCGGATGCAGTGAGCGCGGATCTGGATGGAGGTAGGGGCGTTCGACGAACTCGACGTACTCGCCATCTGGACCGACGATATCGATGAATTTTTGCCCAGCGATATACCCGGCTTCGAGCTGCGCTGGTCCATTGGCGATCTCGACCCCATTAGCCCGCAGCGCTTCAGCGCATACCTCAATGTCCTCGACGGCGAAAGCGATGTGCTGCTGGGCAAGATTTGCTCTCGCCTCCACGGAAGGGAACAGTCCGAGGATCGTATCGCCGACGTCCAAAAAAGCACCCACGGGTCCGCGGTGGCTCAGTGTCAATCCGAGCTTTTCGCAGTACCACGCAACTGAGGCATCGACGTCGCTGACGTAGAATCCTGCGTGATCGATGCGGACGGGGATCGCCATCGGTCTCCCTTCGTGGTCGGTGCCGCAGCTCACGGCAGTGAGTGACGTTACCCCGTCGCTTGCATCGTCATCTCGCTGCTCACGTCGTGGCAAAAACCGCAAACAGGGTTCGACACACCGGTACGCTCATGCATCGCCGAATTCGACCTTGTCATCCGTCACGCAGTGCTCGACCGCTCCCGAGTAGACGCGCCAGCACCGGTCGACGTCGCCATTCGGAGCGGTCGGATCGTAGCGATCGGTCCGGAACTTGGATCGGGTACCCGCGAACTCGACGCGGGTGGCCATCTCCTCGTCCCGGGATTCGTCGATAGTCACGTACACCTGGACAAGTCGCGCATCGTCGACCGGTGTGCTCCAGGCGACGGGACTCTTGCGCATGCCATGGCCGAGACGGCTCGGGCAAAGGCGAGCTTCACCGTCGAGGACGTCATGGTCCGCGCTGGAGCGACGCTTGAGCGATGCGTCCTCGCAGGCACGACGAGTATGCGGACCCATGCCGAGGTCGACCCCGTTGTCGGACTTCGAGGATTCGAAGGCGTTCTTGCCATCGCAAGCTCGTGGGCATGGGCAATCGACGTCGAGATTTGCGTGTTCGCCCAGGATGGACTGACGAATGCTCCGGGAACCGCTGAGCTGCTTCTCGAAGCTCTTGGACGTGGAGCGACGGTGCTGGGCGGTGCCCCCTACGCGGACACTGATCCCCGGGCCCAGATTGACTGGGTGTTCGACGTCGCTCGAGACCACGACGTCGACATCGATCTCCACCTGGATCTCGGTGAGGGCGATCACGACATGCAGGTCGACTACGTCTGCGAGCGCACCGAGGCCGCCTCATACGGTGGTCGCGTCACCGTCGGCCACATGACCCGGCTGTCCTATGCAGCACCGGGACGAGTGGCAGCCATTGCCCGACGCCTGGCCGATGCGGGCGTCGCCGTGACCGTCTTGCCGGCAACCGACCTCTTCCTCATGGGTCGCTCCGCTGACCGCGCTCGGCCACGTGGCGTGCTCAAGCTCGACAAGCTTCGCGCCCTCGGGGTTGACTGCTCCCTCGCAACGAACAATGTCCTCAACCCCTTCACTCCCTATGGGGACGGGTCGCTTGTTCGACTTGCGAACCTCTATGCGAACGTCGCCCAGGTCGAGACGGTCGAGGGGCTACAAGACTGCCTCGACATGATCACGTCTCTACCTGCACAGATGCTCCATCTCGAGGACTACGGGCTCTTCCTCGGATCCCGTGCCGACCTCGTCGTGCTCGACTGTCACGATCGGGCTAGCGCAATCGCCGAGCTGGCACTGCCGCTCTTTGTCATCCACGACGGTCAGGTGACGGTGCAGAGGCCCGCGCCGCAACTCGAGCGGCCTGTGACTCTTCCCACGTCGAGCGTGTGAGCTAGGAACTGCCGGATTCCTCAGCGCGACGCGCCGCATCAATCTGGGACTGGAAGACTTCCCCGTCGAAGTAGTCAATCCGGTGAGCGATCTGTCCGTCACGCACGATGAACCGGAAGACGCCACGCATCACCACGGGCACTGCGGGACTGCCAGCACCGAGGAAGTTCGCCGTGAGTCGATAGGCAGCACATACTCGGTCGTCTTCAACGACAAGATCTTCGACGTCGTAATGCAACCCGGAGAAGTCGGCGAGGAACGACGGCAGGCGCTCACCGTAGATCTCGCGGCCAGTGAGGCTGGAGCCTCGACGGGAGGTGTGCTCGTTGACAAAATCCACACTGACAAGATTCAGGACTCGATCGATGTCCTGGTTGCTGAGCGCATCAAGGTACGCCAGCACCGTCGCCCCCGGCGAGCCTGCTGGTCGCGTCGCCCCCGGCGAGCCTGCTGGTCGCGTCGCCCCCGGCGAGCCTGCTGGTCGCTCTCTTCCAGGGCGGTCGGATTCCACCGAGTTCTCCGTGGTCATCACGACTCTGTCGGCTCACCCCAGACGCGCTGAACCGTCTCGTACACACCCTGGTTGTGCGAGATCTCGATGACGTTGCCATCGGGATCCGACAAGGCACAGATGTACCCGACCGGCGCAGGCATGTCGCGTGGCTCCCACGATAGGCACCCTGCCGCACGAGCTCGCTCGGCAATGGCGTCGACGTCGTCTCGCTCGGGAACTTCGATGCCAATGTGCGCGAACGGAGCCATGATTGGATGCGCCGACCCAGCGGCGGCGTTGAACATCACGAGGACGAGCACGAAGGGGTCGTCAACCTGACCCCGGTGCGACAGCCAGGCCGAGCGCCCATCGTCGTCCGCATGAGCTTCGAGCAGAACCAGCGGGGTGAACGCCTCGTAGAACTCGATCGACTTGTCGAGATCTCCGCTCGGCAAGGCGATATGGGTCCACCGTGGGGACTTCAGGTTCGACATTCGCCTCTTTGACCTCCTATCTCACCATAGGGTGCATCCCGACACACCGCCATGGCCAGCTGTATGAACGCTGTGTTGCCCGCTCGCTTACATCGCGGGATCGGTTCGCTGGAGTTCTACGCTTCAGATTGGCTGCGGCGATCGGCGCTGCAGGAGCATTGGTCCGAGGCTTGGCGCCATATGGGCGTTGTCGTCGAACCGGGACAGTGTCCTTGAGAGGAGAGCTGGATCGTGGAGTTGTCGTCCGAGCTGCTCGCCACCCTCCAATCGTCGGTGCGCGAGACATCGTCGGCCGAGACTTTGCCGCCTAGGCTCTACTGCGACCCCGACTTCTTTGCGTTCGAGCGCGAGGCGATCTTCAGCCATGAATGGCTGTGCGTCGGACGGACCGATCCCCTCCGGGCTCCGGGCGACTTTTACTGCGTGGACATGGTCGGCGAGCCGCTTGTCGTCGTACGGGGCAAAGATGACGAAGTTCGGGTCCTCTCGTCGGTCTGTCAGCACCGGGCAATGGTCGTAGCGGAGGGCTCGGGGAACTGCTCGACCTTCAAGTGTCCCTACCACCACTGGATTTACGCTCTTGATGGCCGCCTGCTCGGGGCACCTGCGATGGAGCGCGCCGAGTCTTTTGAGAAGCAGTGCTACTCGCTGCCGGCGATCAAGACGGAGATTTGGCACGGCTTCGTGTTCGTCAATTTCGACGCCGCTGCGCCACCGCTGTCTCCGACACTTGCGGCGTTCGAGCCCTACCTCGAGAATTTCGAGCCAGCGAGCCTGGTCACGCGGCCGACGGAGCACTACCCACACCTTCCGTGGAACTGGAAGGTGATGCTCGAGAACTTCAACGACGGCTATCACGCCAGCCGCCTCCATCAAGGGGTTCATGACTTTTGTCCGAGCGAGAACGCTCAGTTCATGAGTTACGACCCGACGTCGAACGCGATCATCCGGACGAACCGCTTCACCCACGCCGACGGCGGCTTCAACGCCTACCAAAAAGCGCTTCTACCGATCTTTCCTGGCCTAAGCGCCGAAGAGCGGAGTCGGGTGACCTTCGCTGTGGTTCCTCCGACGCTCATGCTCGGGCTCGCCCCCGACCAGATCTTCTACTTTCTGCTCCGTCCGATCGCCGCGAACGAGATCGACCTCGAGATCGGGTACCTGTTCCACCCCAGCTGCGCCGCCCATCCGTTGTTCGAGGAGCTATTCGAGCTCTCGTCTGTCGGCGTGCGCGGCATTGTCAACCAGGACATTCATGCAACGACCCTCGTCCAGCGCGGACTGTCGAGCCGCTTTGCCGGACGTGGCCGCTATGCCTGGCAGGAAGAAGTCCAGCGTCAACTGAACTGCTGGCTTGTCGACCGTTACCGTGCGTTCTGGCCTGGCGCGCAGCGCGCTGAGCCGATCCACCTCCTCGAAGGGACGCCCCATGCTGCTGCAGCCGGATGAGGGGTCGATTGCCGGCTCAACCTATGTTGCCTCGGATCTCTCGACCATCCTCTGGGGGTTCTTGCCGAACAGTGCAACCAAGCCGGTGGCGACCGTAGCGAGCGGCGGGACCGTCACCTTCGACACGGTTTCACACGAAGGGATTCTCGAAGATCAAGGGCGGGACCCGAAGACCTACTTTGGCGCCCACGGCGTAGCTGCCGGCGATGTGCTTCGAGACGCCATCGAGATAGCGGCCAGCGGAATTCCCCACTCGATGGACGACGGACCGCATGTGGTCACCGGGCCGGTGTGCGTCGATGGTGCCGAGCCCGGTGACTTGTTGAAAGTCGAGGTGCTTGGACTCGAGCTACGAGCACCTTACGGCGTCATCTCGAACCGGCACGGCTACGGCTGCCTTGCAGGCGAGTTCCCTGAGCACACCGTGCGTGAAGCGGAGGCTAGCGTCGAGCACCCCGAGCGCTTCGGCAGCATCCATCACTTCGTCACCGTCGAACATCGACCTTCAGGTCCCATCGGGGTGTTGCCGTATGGCGCTGGGCGCGCCGCGCGCTTCGCGCTCCGACCGTTCCTCGGTGTCATGGGTGTCGCTCCGGACACGGTCGAACCGGTGCCGTCGGTCCCTCCCGGTGCGCACGGTGGCAATATCGACATCAATCTGCTCGAAGTCGGGTCGACTCTCTATCTCCCGGTGCAGGTCGAAGGGGCCTTGTTCTACACCGGTGATCCGCACTTCGCGCAAGGAGACGGAGAGGTTGCGCTAACCGCGCTGGAGGCTCCACTGCGTGCGACGCTTCGACTGACCCACCTCAAGAGTGCTGAGGCCCGAGCGGCCGTCGGGGTGATCGACCGACCGTTTGTCGAGACCGACACTCACTGGGTACCGATCGGGCTCGACACCGACTTGAACGAGGCGATGCGCAAGGCGACACGCGCTGCGATCAGCTTCCTTGAGACGCGCGTCGGTATGGACAGAGCCAGCGCCCTCGCCTACCTATCTGCAGCGGCGGACTTCGAGATCTCCCAGGTTGTCGACGCTGTCAAAGGCGTGCACTGCTGTATCGCCAAGTCCGACTTCGACTGATTCGATTGCGCTCGGGCGGCGCGACCCTGATAGCGTGCGGATGCAGTCCAGAGTCGAACCGGGAATAGCCCGGTACGCAATGTCGAGGAGGTGCCGATGTCCGATAGCGAGAACCCGATGATGGCCCCGTCGCGACATGCATCTCCTTGGACTTCGGCTCAGCACCTGTTTCGTATCTGCGCCTAGCCTCCCAGGCTCGCACGTCCTGACTCCCTGAGGGGTCTGCCCCACTGCGGGCACATCCGCAGCTCCTGCGGAGAGCAGTACCAGTTTCTCTGGTGACTGCCTGACTGATGTTCCTTCCTCCCGAGCCGTCGGGTCGATCCATCAGCTTGCCTCGATGTTCTTTTGCGCCGGTACGCCGGCCCTGACATGGGATGGACCCATGCACCCCGAACTCCTTGCAGCACTCGCAGATCAACGTCACCGCGCCGTCGCGCAGTCAGCGCCGTCAGCGCAGTCAGCGCCGTCAGCGCCGCGATACCGATCATCATCCCGGCGCGTACCCAGACGGGGAGGGACGTCGACATTGATCGTGGCGTTCGTCCGCTTGGCCCGTCATCGAGCGGGGTGGCGCCTCGTCGAGGTGGGACT
>Ga0209208_10006761_pt1 | contig 15768 bp, 14 predicted proteins | sample S1TSphfallax_3_FD_187694 | JGI IMG/M metagenome (GOLD analysis project Ga0209208, IMG submission 187694) | Host-associated microbial communities from peat moss isolated from Minnesota, USA - S1T2_Fd - Sphagnum fallax MG (SPAdes) (version 2) | ecosystem: Host-associated > Plants > Peat moss >...
AAAAACGTTTTGAAATCCCCCCCCCCTCTCCTCCCCTTTCTCAATAGAAGTGACATAGATTTACAATGTCACACAACCATGTAAACCACATAAGTGTATTTGACACTTGCACTTACATGGCTTTACTAAACATTAAAAAAATTACATGGTTTTACAACTACATGAAATGTAATTAATTTTCATTACAACATTGGACACCTAAAGCATATAGACAACAAACATTGCTTAAGACTCAATTGTCAATGAACTTCAACCAACTTAACATACGGTTTCACCTTGGTAACTCATTCTATAAGAACTAAGTCCTATATATAAGTAGATAGGTAGGAAAATAGATGACTACCTTATAAATTCATGGTTTATAACAATAGTTTTTACTACCTACCTTAAGTAGATGGTTTATATGTTTATATCAATGTTGGGCGATTTTTTAAGTTTTGTTAACCTTGATAATGTGAGTTTTGGAGGACTTTTTTAAGAACTACCAATGTTGGATCAGGATTTCATTGAAAAACTCCATTATGAATTTGGATCTAGTTCCAAGGCCAAGTGTACAAGGTCAATAAAAAGCATGGATTTTTATCATATACAACTTAAATGCATAACAACCACATTACAACACAATTTGATAATAATAGTTGTGTGAAATTTAATTTTATAAGTTTGTGTTGTTTAGACACTAATGTTATACATTTATTCATAATGTCTAGACATGAATATCATGTGCACTATTTATACATGAGACATGAACCTTTGTGTCTAAACATGTACAATACAAACCTATGAAAAAATAAATTTTGCACAATTACTATTGTCAAATCATTGTTCATGAAGTTTGTGATGTATGTCATAGGTTTCAATCCAAATTTCACGAAACATGACAAATGCACAAATTTACAAATACAATAGAGTCGGTGTAGGTGAAAGGAAAAAAACATCCACAATATTTCCAAAATAACTCTTCATAACCTAACTTTTTGATAGTGGCATCTGCAAAATTTATGGGAAAAGCACATTTAACACTTTCTCCTAAGATGTTCAATGAATCTGGTAGTTGAACAATTGCATGATGGCTAGGGTTCTACTTATAAAACTCTTTGTATGCTTGGTTGGGTTTTAGGGAAGGTTTCGTCATTGTTTGTGGAAAGGTGGCGGGATTCCACCAATGCTTTTACTTTTTGCTATCCTGCCAATTTGGATCTAGAAACTCAAGTAGAGACTTGGGTAGTGTTTAGAAAACTACCCAACATTGGTTTATACCAGTCTTGGCCAACTTTTTTTTTTAAATAACCATTAAGTAGGATTTTTCCTGAAATTCTTTGGGGACCACACATGTTATTAATATCAATATCAACGTTTTTGGTTGCCAGGTAGGTTATTAAAAAAAATTGGGTAATAATTGGTGGTTATGCATAAGGATAGGTTATCAAATAACTAGTTGATAATTGTCTATTGTCCTACTAATGATTAGCCAGTTACAAGGTTTTTAAAAATCATTTTTTCTTTTTTCTTTTTTCTGTTTCAGTGTTTATAGATTGATAGCCTACCTAGTTGATAATTAGTTCTTTCAAGTAGGATATTAATTCAATACTGGGAAATTATCAATTTAACTGGTTATCAAAAAACTCAATAACCAGCTAGTAGGTTATTAATATCTGACTTGATAACCAGACAAAACTCAATAACCAATCAAGATTGATTTATGATTTATATCATTGTCGGGCGGTTAGTGGGTTTGGTTGGTTAGAACCATCAGTTTTGGTTCTGGTTAGTAAAAACCAAACTAGAACTGGGTCTGATTTCTGAAACTCGAACCAAGTTTTCAACCAAATTCAATTCTGGAACCAGAATTGGAGCTTTTAAGAAAGAAAAAAGTCTGGAACCAGGGGTTTACAGGAAGTTAACCACCATTTTCAGACTGGGTTACCTGGAACCAGAACCAAAAACTGAGTCTGATTTACAGAACTGAAACCTGACTCTGTTTTTTTCGTTTTCAAGAACCAGCCCAGAACCAAAACCAAGGTTCCATTTCTTTTGTGGAACTGTTCAAGACCAAAACTGGAACCATTTTATTTTTTTCTAAAGAGCCAGAACCGGAGGTTCTGCAGAAAAGTCAAGAACTGCCTAACACAGGTTGATACATAGGTGAGGCCAGTTTTTATTACCTAATGGATAGGTAGTTTGAAAAGAAGCAACTAAGCTAACCAGCATGGTTAGCTAGGGAAACTGGAACCCAACAGAGAACTGTTTCCTGACCACTTACAACACATCCTTCACAGTCCAACTGGTGCTTCACTCTGGCTCAACATCTTCCACAATTTCCAACAGCTTTTTAGAGTGTAAATAAACCCACACTCTCAAAGGAGCAGCAGTCTTTATACTGTGTAAAGCCCTTGGGGGCGAGCTTTACACTATTTATGCTGTGCTGGGCTCCAGGACCCTTATACTGGTAGGGCTCATGCTCTCGGGCTTCAGCCTACACTTTAGTTCATTGTACCCCATCACATCTTCTCTATTGAAATGTTCATAGTCTCACAAGCCAGTCATCCACATAATAATTATGCTTCTGCCTAAGCATTTGGCAAATGTCTAGTGGTAGGAAATTAAAAGAGATTTTAGAACACTGAAGCTTCTTTGAATTTGATTTTACAGTAAAAAGCCATGCTATTTTTTTTAGTGTTTGATGCAAGTAGCCTTATTGAACATAATACACCAGCAGGGTTTTCAAAAACATAATTGCCTGAATCTGTGGGCATTATGTTTTGGAAAATCATGTCATTTTCCCCCCCATGATACCTGGTTGGTATCCAGTGTGTACCCAACGGGTATCATAAGAAATCTTTTCACATGCAGTTTTTCTGCCATGTTAAAGCTCACTCCCTCAGGTTTTACCCTACATGAAATAAACTGATTTATTTTTTAAGTGATATCTACCCAACATTGATTAATACTAAACACTCAATTTCTCCAGCTTTCATTTTACTTGAGGCACTTTTCAAATTTTGCAATTAGTGTAAGGTGGAGCCTAAAGGTGAGAGCATTCCCAAAATAATGGGTCTAGCACGAGGTGATAGCTAAGTCCAGCCCCACATTTTGGAAATGTCCTGCATGTGTGGGCTTATCCACATAAAGCATAGGGTGAAAAATATCATCAACATTAAGCACACCTGCATCATGAGGTGTACAAGGGTAAGGGTTCCCGTTACACTTATTCCTTAAGAGTAGGGGGGATACAATGTCTTTAATCTCTCCTCTTTTCTATGAGGAATACTCATGACCATGTAAAGTGCCTTCCAAATATCTCACAAAATTTCTGTCAATGTGTAAAGATTAAAGGTTAAAGAGTTGCTTAATATTCTTTTATGTATTATACAAACCATTGTCAAGAGTAATATTGTCCAAGATAGATTCCATCATGCAAAAAATCCTCCATCACATAATGGTTCCTCATGACAATATACTTTGGCATATGGACTAGATAGGTTGACATTTTTATGCAAGATAAGGGTAACATCTTCATGCATTGATGATTTTTTTGGCCCTAGGGCATGGCTGGGACTTCCCCCATGGAGCCTTAAAACCATGAGTGCCCTCAAATGCTAAGGGTATGCTATATTTTACACACCCATAAGGAGACTTGGAGCAGATTTGATTATGCAAATAACATGGTTGAAAAAACCCTCTGGCTTAGGCGGAGATGGAATCTGATGAGTAGTGTAATCAATAGAAAGATAAAGTTTTCAGGAATTTTGGACTTTTATTTTGCGGGTTTTATTCATACTTTTTCTCAAGAGGAATTTGGTGTTGCAATATTAAACATGCAAACTTCCCCAAAGAAGGAGAGATTAAAGGGAAATAAAAAACAAGGAGCAAACAAGGACGGTCCTCTGGTAGGTAGTGCTCAACCTTCCTCACATGCAGGCCTCCAAGTTGGTCCGGAATGTGCAGAGAATCCAGCCCACACCTGCTAAGTAGGCAGGTGGTATTCACTGCCTCCAACTGTTGTGCTTCAATAGAAGCCAACTCATATCTATTCACTATGTTTTTTTCTTTCTTGGGGGGAGGGACGGGTAAGTTCTGAACATTCCCAACTAAGCTTCTGTCTCTGCTGTCCAAAAATGTATTCTTGGGACCCCAGAACCAATCCCAAAAAAGCCCTTTGAAGTTTTCATCTTGTGTCAATCAGCTTTATTCAAGGCAAAATTTTACATATCTGAGAAATGAGTTAATTTGAAATGGAATTATCGGTGCAAGTACAAACAAAGGACCCAATGCGATTACTTTAAAAGGACTATGACTCCTTTTTTGTTCTTTTTTTCATTTTTTTCGTATGAAAGAATTCTTGAATGAATTCTTTTGCAACTTGTTGTTAAAAATACATATAGTTGTCCCAATATATCACATTTTTGTGTTAATCATTGTTGAAGAAATATGAATTTTTTTAAGTCTATAAATTTTTTTAAATTTTGCTCTTTTTTTTATAAATTTTATCATAATTTTGAATCATACCAAAGTATGCTAACTATTTTAGGTTTTTGTTTCTTGTGTCATAAACAACTTTGTTTTGTATGTCATGCACATCACAACCCATTTACATGTGATAAAAAAAATTTGAAATTTTGAAATTTTTACAAAAAATTATTCCATATCTTTTAAATGTGAGAGTTCTTTGAGTGTGGGTAATAGGTTATTATCATTTAAGCTTTTTTACCATCAAAATTATTATTTTTAAATTAACCACAATTTAATGCATCACCTATTCAAATTAAAACGTCCTTTATTAAAACCAAAACCTAAAATTTAATTTAATAAATTTTTTATTTGAATTCCTCAATATTCATATTAATAATTTAGCACAACTTGGAATGCTTAATATAATTTTAAAATGTCAAGAAAAAAATTTATATAAAAAAGTTCACATTTTTCACCATTATCTAACACAATTTTTGGCTCCTTTAATTGTATTCACACCCTAAATGTTTTAAGCTAAGTTAAAATAATTATTTTTAAAACTAAATTAACTTAAATGTAAATATCATGGCAAGAACCTTGTGTATTTCCTTCATTGTTTTTTGGTTCTAGTTTTCATTTCATTTCTTAGCTTCATCAAACCCAACAAATTATTAACTTACCTTTTAGTTATTACTCTCAAGTCTCAACCCCAACTATTTGCTCATCTCCACCCACAAGGCTAATGTTACATGTTCTAAAATCGCAAAACACAACTTGAACTCACCAAGTTTTGTACTTTGTGATTAGTTGAACCTCGATGGCTGTAATTTTTGTGCTTGTTAAATAGCCATGCATTGATCTAATTTGTGTGCTTGTTAAATAAGCCAAGCATTTATCTAATTTTTTTGTTTCCTAAATAGTTGGGCATTGATCTAAATAGTTCACATGTTCAAGCTAGGGAATAGGTATTAGTTTAAATGGCTCAATGCAAAATGAAAATCTAGCTCGGAAGATGAGGGAAAAAGTTTAATAGCCATAGATTATTTTGGTGTCTTTCTCTAATTTAGTTTTTCTTAACTAATAAGTGTTGTGAAATATTTCCAAAATGCAATTAGGTGAAAAAATTCAAAATCTTGAATTTTTCATATTTTGGAGAGTAGGGGTATTTTGGTAGTTGTAAATAGTTGTCTTTTCTTTTACTAGCAATATATATAGCCATATTGCAATAATAAATATATGCTTGTGAAATTGCTTAAGTAAATACTTGTTAAATTTTATTACATTTCATTGTCATGTGTGTTTTTTTTGTTTTCTCTTAAATTATTTTTGTTTTTATAACCAATCAATGTTTCTAATTGCCCATATATTTGCTTTGGTTGTTTTCTTTTAATTTTTTATTTTTGGTGGTCAATCAATATTTATATTTGCCCTTACATTGCCAATTTTAATGAAACTTTATTAATCACCAACCTTTTTGTTTAATATGGTCAACTATTGACTTATGCACATTTTCATTAATGTTTTTTACTTAAGGCATTTGAACCTTAAACTATTAACACTCTAAAATGCACACCTTTCTTGCATGTTAAAAAATAGGATGTATGGCTTAAATAAGTTTACTTAACTAATTTATCATAAATATTCATGTTCATAACATATTTAAAGTTGAAGGTGGGCTCAAATATCAAACTGAATATAACTAAAAGGATTAATACTTATTCTTGTGTGAAAGAATGTCAATGCTTTGACCACAAAGACTCGATTTGTTTCTTAATTTAATATGTTATTACAAAGTTTACCTTTTAATTAATTTCAAAATATTATTAAATTATTCTTTTGAATTAATCAAAGCATTTTCAAGTCATAACTAACTCATTCAAAACAAGGTTGTCATGGCATCTATGTGTTCATCACAATTCAACGAACGCATTTGGATGTAAATGCACCCTTGCATCATGACAATATAGTTTCAACCTCAGTTAAAGGGACTTTCGGGTTGTTTAAAGCAAGTTTATGGGCAACCAAAACTAAGCCCATTTCAATTGTTGTAAAATGTGCAACATTGGAAATTTTTTGGTTACCACAAGCTTGGTGACCAAAAATTAGTAACGAATAAATTTTGGTCGCCAAGATTGCAACGATTGAAATTTTTTCATCATTAATTGTGTGACAACCAAAACATTTTTTATCATTGTTGTAACCCTAGCCTTGGGCTCACAACCAAGGCAAGGGCTTGCAAGGTTGCGGGCCAAGAAGGAAGCCTGGGAATGAAAGAAAGTGTGAGGGAATGAACCCTCACACTCCCAAAGGAGCTTCCACCTTGAGAGTTGGAGTCTCGATGGACTCTCAAATATTTAGAGAGCAATTACAGGGGGCCAAAATTCAATGGATTGAAAAGTTTTTTATATCATTGGAAATTTATTGAAACCTAGATGTCTAAAATGGGCTCACATGACCCATTTGGACATCTGAAACACAAATTATGGCCAAAAAAAGGGTCGGGAGTCAAATTAACAATTTGACTCGCGACCACTAAAAGTCAGGAATCGACCCAATTTTCTCGTTTGCAGGTGGCGTGCAACATACCGTTGCAAAGCTCTGGATAAAGGCTACAACCTCATGTCAATTGAAGTTCTACACGAAGAGTTGTGGGGCCCCAAAATCGTGGGAATCCCAATTTTGGCAATTTCGAGACTCCCATTTGGGACTCCGGGGACAAAATGCCATTTAGATGTGGGCCTCATGGAGAGGCACAGAGTATACTATAAAGGGGAAGGTGGTGGATTTCCCCAAGTCCGGGCCGTGGTGAATCTTGTGAATCCGAGTTTGCCCATGGCTCGTCCTAACACCAAAAGTGCTCCAACTATGCACTAAGCAACTTGTTGTTTGGTTTTGTGCAGGTCCGTATAAGTGATTGAGTGCTTATCAATCTTCCTAGTCCCATTGCGAAGCTCCAACACACCCCTCTACCCCCAAAGTGTTCGAGCCAAGGATCGTGTCCCCAACTCCTTGTTCTTTTGTTGTTTTCACTTCAAACTCATATTTGAGTCTATTATGGAGCTTGGGAGCGCATCAGTTGCCACAAGATTGGTAACACAATGGTTTCGATTGCCTCAAGATTGACAACTAAAAACATTCCATCACCAATCATGTGGCAACTAAAAAAATATTCGGTTGTCATGTTTGTGAATCTGGGTCGTTTGATTGACAATGGATTGATTTCGACCATTGATTTGGTGATGGAATTTGGTCTACCTCATAATAAAATGTAGGCCTTGAATGTCAATTCTCACTTTCTCCTTTGAAGTGTTTAGGCCTTGTGTTGTTTAACACCAACCATTGCCATATACTTTGGGAAGGAGGGGTGATACTTTTATGGGTGTTTGAATTTCAAATTGTCATATTGCATTTGCAATTGGTGCTAAATTTCAATTGTAGCCTTAAAGGTGGAGTCTAATCTTATTATTGAATACATTAATTATATTAATCAAGCCTATTGTTCTTGTGTATAGTGTTTTATCAATGAAAGGAAGGTGGAATGCAAGTTTTGCGGCAATCTTATTTCATACCGCAAGGATAAAATGCTTTCCCATTTGGACTATTGATATGATGGCAATGGGCAAACATGAATTATAATGTGTTCAAAAGCACATCCATGGGTGAAAACATTATTTGCCCAAAGTGGTGGACTTGTCCCTCCACCATTAAATGACATGGAAGTACTAGCCCATATCTTGAATGGGCGAATAGAAGATGTGGCCATAAAAATGTTGAATCCTTCAATGGAAGGAGAATTTGCTCTGACATCTCAAATGGAAGGGGCTTGAAATTTCACCCCCTTACAAACAACTTAGAAGATCCTAACATATCCACAAATAAAATCACTTGAACCTTTCAACATGTTTCATTGCCCAAGGGATGAATTGAGCCAAAAAATAGGATTTGAACAAGAAGTGGGCAACTTTCTTTTATGAAATGAACATCCCCTTCAATCTTGTGCAACATTTAGCATTCATAAAAGGTATGAAAGCAACCTCCAAATCTCAAACCTACTATGAACCGTTATCATACCATGGATTGCAGATAGATTTGGTAAAACAATCCAAGGTGGATGTGTCCAAGCAGGTAATTGAAAGGACATGGAATTTGATTCACAAATATGGAGCAACCATTTGTTCTAATGGTTGAGACAATGTTGCAAAAAATTATTGAACATAATGTTTACTTGTCCAAATGGTGATGTATTCATAAGTTCCATTGACACAATTGGGAAGTGGAAGGATGCCCATTGCATATGTAATGCATTGGGTGGATACATTGAAACCATTAAAATCAAAAACATCGCACAAATTTGTACAGAGAATGTTTCAAACATGAAAAATGTAGCTAACCTTTTAATCCATCATTTTCCAAATCTTTATTTTCAAGGTTATGTTATTCATTGTCTAGACTTGTTTTTGGAAGATTGGGAAAAAGTACGGGCAAAACGAATTGTGAAAATGGTGAAAGTTGTTGTTTTTTTCATACAACAACACCATGTGCCACTAACAATCTTTTGTCGTTATGAAACCAACCAAACGTTGTTAAACCCCACTAAAACACAATTTCCAACCAATTTTTTAATGGTTAAAAGGTTATTCAAGCTTAGACTTGCCACTAAGCAAATTGTTGTTGATGTTAATTGGACAACTTTTGTCAACTCATTGTGTGGTAGTCATCGTTAGAAATCACTCACAAAGGCGAGAGTTGTTCGAGCCGACATAAGGAAGGACAAGTTTCAGGATACTTGTGCTAACTTTGTACACATGGTGGAATTGATTTTAGTGTCATTGAAAGCATTTGATGGCAAACAACCTTGCATGGGGAGGGCATGGCTTATCATGAAAACATTGGCTCAACATGTTTTATCTTTACGAGATCCTCCATTTGAATTGCCATCAAACCTTGCAAATGCGATTGAAGATCAATTTTATCGAAGGTGGAAGATGTTAACGACTGACTTACATTATGCAAGGGCCCTTTTCAATCCATACTTGTTGGGTGAAGCTTGCCTACATGATGATGTAAATGTGAAGGAGACCTTAAACAAAATTTTGCGAAAAAGAGCTTGTACCTTGATTGCCTATGCCCTAACTTTAAAAGATTTTGCAAATTTTGTGGAAAGTCAAGGTCCATGTTCTTAACACCCCTTAGTGAAGGACCTAAACTTGTTCCCACACGAGTGGTGGGATTTGATTGGAACTAGTGGATGCACACTTACACCCATCACTTGTGACATTTTGGTGCAAGTGTGTTTTACACCATTGTGTAAACAAAATTGGAGTTCATATTCATTTGTCCATAGCAAAGTGTGAAATCAGTTAACATCAAGTTGAATGGAGGACCTAGTGTACATATACAACAATAGCAAGCTCTTGTGAGAACAACTTGGTGCCAACCCCACAACATGGTACAAGAAGAATATGGTGTTTGAAGATTCAATGTCCAATGTTGATGAAAGTGTAGATGAAAGCAACTCATTGGATGAGGACCCCACAATGTTAGATGAGCGAGATGAGGATGAAATCAAACATGACCCCTTTGAATTCCCTCATGATGATGAGATTCCATTTTCAAGATTGTTGTTTAATTCGATGGTTTGGTAAGTTTAGGGGTCTAAAAATGGTGATGCAAATCTGAACACACCATTATTAAACAATAATGTTCAAGTGTCTAACATACCTTCCTAGGCTATACATGTTCCAACAACCCCAAGTCAATACACATGCATGCAATCAATGAGTTCCATGGAAGTGGACCCCCCAATTAACATGAACACACCATTAACTCGAATCATCAATCCAAACCCAAACGCACAACAAACATTAAATAACACTTTAGACATACAAATGGACCCACTTGCCAATCCTCCCAATATTGTAGTTGATCACATTGGGGATATTACATTGGAGCCAAGTGTGGGCTCGCATACAATCATTAACACAAATGCACCCCAAGTTGTAGATCTAAGTCCTTTAAATCCTAAAGTTGCAAGATCAAAGAAGTCAACAAAAGATGATTTAGATTCTAACCATGCACCAATTGGCCAGTGTTTATGGTGTCCAAGACCCCCCAATACCCAAAGTTCCAATGGGGTCAAGATTAGTCATTATGGCAATTCCATGAATCATCTTTCATCACCTATTGAAAATTCATCCACATGTCGAATTACTCAAAGGAAAAGACCTATTGTTCAAATAACAATTGTTTTTATAGGTGAACATAATTATGAATCACCACATCGATGATAGCATTTTGGATATTGAGGGACGACGCCCCACCAAACGAATTATGACAAAACATTTGGGCGAAAATATGATCACAACCTTGCATGGGACAAACACTTCAAAAGTGGAGGAGGGGCACAACATTGATGATGATGACAATGACACCAACATTCTTGATGAGGCAATTGAGACCCCAAATGATAGTGACTACCATGAACCTTGACCTTAACATCCAAAATCTACCATTAGTCATCCTCCTATGTCATGAATCATAAGGGCTTCACAATCATAGGCTTTTGGCATTTTACAATTCTTACACATAGGTTGAACATTATATGCAAATCCACATGGTGGCATAAACATATTTCTTCCAACTATATATATCTATGGTAATAAAATTGTAACCATTTGGTTTGGGACCTTATTTTGAAATTGGTGTATTTCATATAAAACAATTTCATATTCATAATTCAAATTGGAAACTTTCAATTCCAAGGGCACTTAAAATGATCCATGGGGCAAAAAGAAAGGAACGTTTAACTATAATTATTATACTAGAAAGAGAATGGGAAATTATAAAAAGAAAAAATATTTTATTTACTCAAGTCGAATCGCTTGCAATATTTATCAAAAGATGAAACTCAAATAATACATTATCAAAATGCTATTTCCATGAGTTTCTAGATAGATCATCAAGTGGCAAAAACATTTGTTCCTTTTTTATTTATGAATTCAATTGAAAATTAACAAATGTCATATTGTGTCAAAATAATCCCATGTATTGTTAACATGAAACTTTGTCCGGATGTCCTTGTACAATAAATCTTCATGCAAATTAAAAAATCCAAAACATAGACCCTTTTGAATGTGCATGGAGATATTTAACATTCATGCCATTGTGATCCAGGCTATGAACACACTCTCACTATCCATTACATTCTCAGTTTTGAAATATAATGTCAATGGTATGTCCTTGTACAATAAATCTTTCAATAATCAAGAAATATCCACATCATATTGGCCTTTTTCTAAGCTTGGGAAGTATATGACATCTTCCCCTTCAAAAACCCAGGTCATGATGGTATGGTTGATTTGCCAACATGTTTGATTATCTATCCTACAACTTGATTGCTCAAAATATTTTGTTTTGCAAAGAAAGTTGGAATCGCAAAAATAACAAAAAAAAGTGCATGGACTCCCCTCCCCCCCCTTTCTTTGAAGTGTGACACACCAATTGTCCAAAACAATCAAAATCGTACACATCAAAAAAAAAAGAAGGAAGGAAAATTAAAATATGAACCTCCTTATATGAGTTAATTTAGGGGTACTTCAAAACTAGGGGCATTAAAAAAATTGGCGACTGAAACAATTTAGTCATCATTTGACAACAGTCCCATGTACCACCCACATGGTTTGACCATTGTTGGATGGCAACTGAATTTTTTTAAGTCACCAATGGGATGTGTGGAAAATAGGCACCCAAAAACATTTTGTTGCCATACTTCAACTCTAAAGGTGATCAAAAAATGTTGATCACCAATTGGCTGACTATTTAAATGGTGATCAAACTTGGCCAACCATTGGCAACTGAACTCGTTTTAATCGCCAGAAGTATAATGGTCTAGTGGCGACCAAACCACTTTTCGGTCACCATCCGACGGCCCTATGTCTATGATGCTTACAAGCTATCATATGGCGACGAAAAGTTTTTGGTCGCTAATGAATCTGGGTTGTTAAATTGAATTTGACATCATATTATTCATACAATGTTGACCAAAGGTGACCAAAATAGGCCTAGGCCCAGTCCTAAAGCTTTGGGATGTGTGGGTTCATTATAAAGCCCACATTTTTTTCATTTCTTGTATTTTCTTTGTTGCAACCCTAACCTTGGGTTCACGACCAAAGCAAGGGCTTGCAAAGCTTGCGGGCCAAACATGAAACCCAGAAGTCACATTTCATGCTCCCGGAAGTGCAAGAGAGTGTGAGGGAATGAACCCCCACACTCCCAAGTGAGCTCCCACTTTGGAAGTTGGAGTCCCAATGGACTCCCAAACCTTCATAAGGTGATTGTAGGGGTCAAAATTCATTGGATTGAGAAGTTCCTTATATCATTGCAAAGTTCTTGGAACATAAATGTCTAAAATGGGCTTGCATGACCCATTTAGGTACTTAAAACATAAGTTATGGCCAAAAGAAGGGTTGGGAGTCAAATTGCCATTTTGACTATTGACCACTAAAAAGTCAGGATTCGCCTTGATTTCCTTATGTGTAGGTGGTGTATCACATATTGTTGGAAAGATCTTGACAATAAATACAACTTTTCCTTAGACCTCATTAATCAAATGTCTACACACAAAGTTATGGTCCCCCAAAGTTGCAAGAGTCCCAATTTAGGGAATTTCGGGACTCCAACTTGGGAGTCCCGAGACAAAATGACATTTGGGTGTTGGCCCCGTGGTTAAGCACAAAAAATACTATAAGGGGGAAGGTGGTGGTTTCCCTCAAGTCCGGGCCATGGTGAGTCTTGTCAATCCATGTTTGCCCATGGTTCATTAGTACATTAAAGTGCTCCAACTATGCACTAACCAACTTGTTTCATTTATGCAAATCCCTGTGAATAATTGACTCACTTGTCACTCTTCCTAGTCCCCATCCCAAAGCTCCAGCATGCCCCTCTACCCTTGAAATGCTACAAGCCATGGAACGTGCTCTAACCCCTTCTCTTTCCGTTGTTTTCACCTTGGACTTACAGTTGAGTCCATTAAGGAGTTTAGATGACGCGCTCCCAAGTCCCAAGTTAAGTCCAAGATGGGCCTTGGTTTCTAAAACAACGGAATTGTGGGGACTTGAGGGCACGTTCCCAACTCTCAGCATTAAAAGAGGAAAAGGGGCGTGCTGAAGCTCTGGGATGGGACTAGAAAGAGGGACAAGCTTTAGTTACTCACTCGAACCTGCATCAAACCAACTAACAAGTTGGTTAGTTCACATTTTGGAACACCCTTGATGCTAGGACAAGTCACGGGCAACTCTGGACTCACAAGACTCACCACAGCCCGGACTCGAGGGAAGCCACCACCTTCCCCCATATAGTATTCTCTGCATTACTCCACGGCACCCACATCCGAATGGCTTTTAGTCTCGAGACTCTCAAGGAGGAGTCCCAAAGCTGTCTTGGTTTGGACTCCTAGGATTTTGTGAGTTCATAACTTTTTGCTCAGACCTCAGATTGGGATGAAGTCTAAAGCAACCTTGTAGCTCTTGTTGAGAGCTTTCCAACGGTGTGTCGCACTCCATCTGCACATATCGGGGTCGGGTCGGGTTGAGTCCCGACTTTTAGTGGTCGAGAATCAAACTACCAGTTTGACTCCCGGCCTTTCTTTTTGCCATAACTTGTGTTGTAAATGTCCAAATGGCTCATGCAAGGCCATTTTCGACATCTATTCTTCAATAGCTTTTCAATGACATGAAAAATACATCAATGTAAGTTGTTTTGACCCCTGCAATTGAGCTCTAAAGTTTTGGGAGTCTTAGAGGACTCCCAAGTCCCCGTTTTGGGAGTGTGAGTGTCATCCTCGCACTCTTCCAAAAGTGGGGTTGCGACATTAGAGGTGCATCATCAATCTTCACTATGTGTGAGGACTATGTTTGCTCTAAACAATCAATGCCATACACTTGGAAGAAAGTGGGAGCCCCTTGGAAGGCTTTTAATTTCATCATGTCAATAGTGAAAAGAACTATGTGTTGAACTTGAATGCTAAACCTCTTGGAGGAGCCCATACCGATTTATTATACATTTCTTTTTGAACTTAACCTTAATTTTTCTTTAACCTTAATTTACGTTTACCTATTTATTAATGAATGGTGGGTACAATGATGGATGATGCAGACCAAAGGAGAGTGGTCTAAGGCCATGGCATGAAAGGAAAATGGCATTAGGCAAAGTTTGAAACACTTGAAAACCCAACCGTCATAGCAAATGCTAGATGACAAAACCTTCCCCAACCTTGGTCGTACACATTATGTTATTCCTATATGTGCGGTGGTGCCACATTGACAAAAAGTGACCATTTTATAAACATGAGACCCATAGGAAAAATAATTACGCCCAATATACAAGTTGATTGGATGAACATATGAAGGCACACATGTTGGAGGTTTACATGACCATGATGAGGAGCCATTTTTTCCCCAAAAATCAAGTGTTTTTTATTGTGGCACAAATGGTTTATGCGGAGGTGGCACTTGGGGTTCAAGTCAATTGGAAGACCATGCCAAGCAATCATGCCAACAATGTGCCTCTATATCAACCAAGTAGATTTGTAGGGGAAAATCCATCGACTCTTCCAAAAATTTGCCCTCCTCCTACAATAGTTATTCCAATTTTTACAAGGAGACCCTAGTTCCTCCCTAATTTACCCATGTCACTCCCTCTTTTCAACCAATACCCCAATATCAATTGTTCTTAAAACAACAACACCAAGTACTTCTTGTACTCAAAATCTAAATCTTGTGATGAATGACCAAATTGTTTAGCACCCTTGGGAGCAAAGTCCCCTTGTTGACCATTGAACATAGACAACCCCATATATGTAGCATAGTTGGATGTTGTGGTTCAAATGGCATCTTACTTGTCATTTGACATGATAGATGGTTAAGGGTGGTTGGCACAAGATGCTAGCATATTGTCCTCCATAAGATGGGACAACATTACAAAACATGCTTTGGAGGCATTGCGAGGGGAAATGGGCATAATGCAGATGCAACTCTTAGAGGTGACATCGAAATGCAATGCACTACATGGAAAATTGGCTGCATGTCAAGCAAAGTGTTTTGGGCTATAACAAGATGTTGCTACTCAACAATAGGCGTTGCAAAAGGCACTTGCAAAGGCCACTAGGGGGGGGATGCTTAAATTTTGTGGAAAACATTGAATGCTACCATCAAATGTTGATTGATATGAAAGAAGAATATGGAAGAAATGTTGAAACATTTGTGAAGGCAACCAAATGGAATTTGATCCACATGCATCTTGCATGTATTTTGGCAACAT
>Ga0209208_10006763_pt1 | contig 15767 bp, 22 predicted proteins | sample S1TSphfallax_3_FD_187694 | JGI IMG/M metagenome (GOLD analysis project Ga0209208, IMG submission 187694) | Host-associated microbial communities from peat moss isolated from Minnesota, USA - S1T2_Fd - Sphagnum fallax MG (SPAdes) (version 2) | ecosystem: Host-associated > Plants > Peat moss >...
CTGATCAACGTCTTTGCTGAGGTTTTCGACATGTAAAGCACTGGCGCAGGAAAAAACCTCTAATTTACAATGGAAATACAAGTAGTAATTTCCCATTCCTAAATTCAGTGGGACCTCCCACTTTATCGTCACCAGCGAGTCCTCTTGATTTTCCATCCAGTTCTTTATCTTGGCGCAGTGCTTTGTGAAGCGCATAGACGAGGGCTTTACTGAAATTAGGGACAGCCTCAGCTCCAGCCTAGGGTTTTCCTTGTTTCAGTAAAGTCATCGTCCTAGAGTTCTATCCTACACATAAAGACTTGGGATTTTTTTAACCCTTTGTTAGTTGTTGTGCATAGAAAAGATTTCTAGGAATCTTCCATAGCGTTAGAAAATTCTTACATTTCAAAACCCATCATCCTTTCAAAAAAAACCCCAAGATCAGAGGAGGAGAAAAGTAGAAAGTCAGGTCCAAAATTTCCAGGCACCGAGGAACGCAGAATGGCCTCAACACCGGTCCTCCTCCTATACACTATAAGGTTGTCACGACTCACTAGACTAAACACATAAATTGTTCTTATCTTGATTTAATTTACGTCTCACTTCTTCGATGCATCTTAATCCTATCGACACCGAATTATTCCCTTGACGTATGTAAATTGTCCACAAGCGGTTGTTGATTACTTCTCATTGTGTTTTTAATGCATTTTTGGTTATTGCAGACATCCCGATGATGAATTTGATCGATATTGGTTTCCAATTCAAGGGTCGAACTCAACATTTATACAGAGTACCTCGCCACTCTAAAGTTTAGTTGCAAGCAAACCAGTCGGGCTTAACGACGGATTATCTAGCTCACCCCCTGAAACAGTCCTGGATGCTGCCCTGACAAGCAGTGGCAACATAACAATCACCTTCCCAGACGACTACAGCTATCGATATATACTGTCGTTCTACTATGCTGAATTAAATTCAACTGCCAATGCTAATTCACGGATTTTTTATTTAGCGTTGCCTAGTGCTGTAGGAGAGATTCTCCTGAATCCATACCTCAACAGCCCAGGCACTGGTGTATTTAGTGCTATTCTAGAGGGTGCTTGGAGCCTCTTGTACACCCCTGGAACGGATATTGTTCTGTATCCAGATCAAACTGTTTCCAGACCTCTCGGTCCTATCGCGAATGCTCTGGAGTTTTGGCAAATTAGCACAAACTCCATGGCCCCAGTGACAGAAAATCAGGACGGTGAGTTATTTATCTGGCTGTAACCCTGCACAAATTGACCTTGAGACTGTGACAGCTGACTGAAACTAATCTGGGGTGTGGATGCAGCAATCGCTATTGAGGAGATCAAGTCAAGTATGAACCTTACCGATTGGACTGGCGATCCTTGTGTTCCAGTTCCTTATCCCTGGGTTACTTGTAGCACAGACAGCAACTTCGTCCCTTCAATTACAGCAGTGTGAGTAATTTTCCTCTTTTACTAGATAATGATTTCGATGACATTATAGGTATAGGGTAAGGCCCTGCTGCTATAGAGAATTACGCATGAGCACTGAGGGGAGAGGCCGCGGTCCATGCAGTTATTCCCTTACAGTAGGGCCTTACGATGTGTAACAACCGAGGTAATCAATGGTTTTTTTTTTAAAAACAAATTCCCTTCCAAAGATCTTATTGGATTACATCCTGCAGCCTATGGATCTTACAATCTCACACCCTCAGCCCTGGGGCTCTTTTTGCAAGCCTGATTACTAAATGTAATGTGCCCTATAAATACACTAAGAATTCTTTCTTTTCTGAGGTTGTTACAATACCATATTGAATGGTAGGTTTGACAAAAATAATATTATTTTTAAACATGCTGAAATTTCCCCGAACAAAATAATTCTCAAAGATGAAGTATCTTTCTGAAATATTTGGTGATATTCTACTTGTCAAAATGGAATCTTCAAAATTAAATAATTTTTAGAAAAAAACAAGCCAATTGTCACACACTAGCTCTGCTCCTTTGTGGAAAGTTTAAACATCAAACCAGCAACAGTTAAAATAGGAAATATTTCATGAAGTTTCCAGTTCACAGTAACACCTTCAGGACAAACTTCTTCCAAACATGAGACCTCCGCTGGAAACATAAAAACCTATGCCAATTTTTTTAGTGCAGTTTTTTTAAATGCCTGCTTGTGTTGGTCACCTTTTCCCTGTGGTACCTGGTGGGTACCTACCCAATAGCCACAAGGTATCACGAGATTTAAAAAAGAAAACCATGGCAGTTTTAATGCCCTGTAAAGCTTGGCCCATCAAGCTTTACGCTACATTACACCTTTCCCCAGTAAAGTGAACAGAAAAGCCCAAGGCAGCAGGCTTTACAAGAATAAGGGTCTGTGAAGAGCCAAATGTAGGTATGACGCAGGTAAATCCCGCTGCCAAGGACTTTACCGAGTGTAAAGACCAAATTTTAATTTTTTTAAAATTTTCTCTTGATACCTGCCCGATATCACAGGAAAAGATTCAAAAAATTTGGAAATACCCACCTATCACATGGAAAAAGTGGGGGGAGTTTTGTGGTAGGTAATGGCCCAAGATGGGGGCTTACCAGAATGAGGAGACTGCCTTGGGACAGCAGCTCAATACTAGCTAGTTATGGGCAAAACATTTTATTGATTTACATCATAATTGTTGCCCTATTTGATTTTTGAGTATAAATTTGAACTACAACAATTTAAACTTCTACATATAATGGGTATGAGCTTATCTTTAGCAAGTTCAACACAAACTGTATGTAATGTACAAAATAATGAATGAATGGCTAGCCCATGATGAGTATTTACTTCTATGTTAACAAAGAAAATGAGTTTTGGTACCAACATTATGAATGGTGTCTAGAAGTGGTGAAGCTCAAATATGAATGACTCACTTTTCAGTTTTCTCATTGGTCCATCGACACATTTTACCTTTGGGCCCATTCCCATCTTGGGATGAATTTCTAAGCCTTGTTGTTGGATCATTTTTTGAACCAATAGCCATTTGACTAATGTCCTAATCTTAGTCCCATGATGCCCTTCAAGTTTTCCTAAAACCAGTCCTTTAGTTGTTGACACACTTAGGGTTTTAGTGGTCAAAGGTAAGCTAACAATTTAAACAGAATCACCTAGAAGCTTAGAGTTGTAAGCATATGGGGTATGTTGTAATGAAGAAATCTGCATCACTATAGGTGACTCAAGGTTAGGAGGTGCAACAACCATGGGGGTCACATTAAGAACTTTTAGTGATTTGTCTACATTTGTTGCTACACATACAGGTGCTACAAGTGTAGGCTTAGGGAAGGGATCATTTGTAGGAACAAGGAAAGCAACCACATCAGAATCTGGAAGGTTGTCTTCCTTATTAGAGAGCACATGGGCTTCTTCAACCTCGTTTGAGTCCTTGGAAATAATTGTTGTTGGTGAATGGGAAACCAATGGAAATGACTCAATTGCAAGCACTTACCCTTGCACCTCTAGTGTATTACATGACCTTGAGGATAAATTTAGAATTGGAATTAAACTATAAATTGGGCCCATTGCAACCAACGTGGATTCACACATAAATATTGATATAACCTACACGTAATTTGTCATATATCCAAAAACTCCTTACATCATTAGAAATTTAATTATACTTTATGCATGAAATTACTTGTGAATTACAACTGATTTACTTGTGAAACAATTATTATTTGAAGAAAAGACATGTTCTACTTGTACCCCTTACCATTCTACTTGGCTTACATGTATCCTTACCATTTTGCTTGCTCTACTACCACCCTTACCACTTTACTTGGATAGTTTACAACCAATACTTTCACTTGACCCATTCATGTTTTATTTACAAGATAGTAAGAACAATAGCCAAAATGCATGTCCTACTTGTACACAAGTGCCTAATACTTGGAATATCTACTTGACATTACATGACCAACTAGTCCTCCTTGTAAGAAAGTAAGGTCAATAAACAAAATGATTGTCATACTTTTTACCCTTATTGTTTTACTTAGAGGATCTATAACCTATACTTGAATTGTATAATTAGTTCTCCAACTTTTAAACCACTACAATTATTTGAAGATCATTTGATGTCATGACAACCATAGGAGTCAATGAGTGACCAACCTACTATTCTATTTTGAAAAAAAAGGATTTTAGGTTGAAGTCACATGTGGCACTAGGCAAAGTGTAAATGTGTAGTATAGGTTGGAAAATCACTTATACTTGACTTTGGACTTGCAACATATACAAAGCAAATGAGACCAATTGCCCAAAATGACTGGCACAAAGCTAGAATTGGTACATTTTCAATGAACCTAGACCTCTTACTCTACCAAAATTTTACACACCCTAAATTATAAGAACTTCAATTGGTCTAAAGGATATTGTAGAACAACATACCACTTGTGCAATTTTTTATTGCAAATCAAATTGGGCAAACCTTATAGATCTAGGGTTGGGCATCTCCAACTTGGGGCTCTTGAACTTCATGTTCTTGTGATTAAAATCAACACTTGTGATCCATTCCTCAAACAATATTTTCCCACAAGTGGGATAACATAAACAATAGCATTGGTCTCCAGATGTACACCCATGCAAAAATGCTTATAGGTACATCCAAAAGATGAAACAAGAATGTTGTTGCATGCATAGTAACCCATAAATTGAACAAAGTGGCACCAAAAAATTCCCAAATTGTCCTACAAACATGTTCTTAAGGTTTTCAATAGGAAGGGGTGCATTAATTATCCCTCTTCCATGGGCCATGAGTTGGATTTGATGCACCAAGCCATCAATCCATACTTTGTTACCTAACATTCCATGTGTCAAAAAATAATGGTCCTTTTCATACTTCTGGAATTTCTTGGTAGTTGCTTCAAGTTATGCCTTTCCCTGTTCCACCTCAGAGGAAAATAATCCAATAATAATTGTCTAAGTTTATATTTATTTCTCAAGGTATGGAAGCTCACCAATTGATTTAGGAAATGAAAGCACTACATCATCAACGATGGTCTAACATGCACTTAAGCTTATTGTTGCATATGCTTCAATTTTTTTCTTTTCAATTTCTTTTTCCAAGCACTACAACCTTTTTTATAAAGGAACCAATTTCTATTCCTCCTAAAATGAAGACTTCATGTCATGCAATTGGGCAACTAAATCTTAGACCTTATGTTCAAGGTCCATAGTTTCTTCTCCTAACACTGCCATTTTAGAGGTAAATTCCCCTTCCTCTCCATGGGCCTCCGTCAATAACCTCTTCATTAATGCTTTGTGACTTGGAAGGAAAACAATGGCATAAGCCCTTACACCACCCATGTGCATTAAAGCTTAATCTTCATTAATAAAACTAAAGCCATTATAGGTTGAATTTAGTAATGAGTTGGTAAACTTAAAGACTTGTGGGCTAGCAATGTTTACAAAGGCAAGAATAGGGCACATGACCTTTTTAACTTGCAATTGTATGTATCATATGCATACTTGATCCAATTAACTTTGTGCCCCTTGCATTGGGCCAACCAACTTTGTAATAAGATTGTTGAATACTGCCCATTGTTAGGGGGGTGGGCATAAATAACTTCATACAACTTCAACAAAACAACACAATTTTCAACTATCAATTTATCATTTGGTTTTGACTTCTAGCCACTGTATCCTCTTTTCACAAACACCTCCTCCAACTTCACATTTGTAACAAGGTTAGGGTTTAAATTGTTCTTAATCTTAATGCCAACATTACATAGTTTCAGATTTTTATAAAAATCATCCATAGTCCATGCCATTCTTCCAAAGGTATTGCCCACCTTCTTAGTTTCTCTTTTTGTTGCTTATTGATAGTTTTTGGACAAGAAATCATGTTGAAAACTTCCATGGATTCCTTAGGGTTCAATGAAGTGAGTTCAGAAACCATGATCAAAAACTTAAAAAACTAAAGTTTCTTTCCCTATTAAGCAAATCAAAACAAAAGCCAACATTAATCCATGGTAAAAGTTAAATTTAATTCCTACAAAATATTTCACAACATTGTAACAACATATTTGCATTTCATACACATACATTCACTATTCATGCCTCAATTCTCAACATTATTGACATTACCATTCATGGTTATTACATATTACTAGAATTTGCACTTTTGAATACATTGTAAAAAATTCCAAAAACAAGACTATAATTCATTTCATCATATCATGATATTATAGAAAATTCACACAACAAAATGAACATAGAATTCACTTCAAAAGTGTGTGCTTCTTTTTACTACATAAAAGATGAATTAAAATTACAACATAACCCCATGTTTTGTTGAAAAAAATCCAAAAAAACACTTAAGTTATACAATATCAAAATAGAATCTATGTTTCTACTCCAAGTACCTACAACTTCTACTCTTTTCTAAACTATGTGTTTCAAAATCCCCCTCTATTTTCCAAAACCTCTCCTTTGGGGGTCCTTATCATGATTCAAAACCAACAAGAATTCAAAATTCAAATTAACAAGGTTCCTTGATTAGTCCCTATCATGAATGCCTTGTTCATCCAAATCATACTCATCCTACCCCTTAACATTACCACCTTTGTACTTTGGATTTTGTCCCTGAAATCCTTGTAAAATGACAAAAATGAAATGAAAATATTTTATACCTTTTAAGCATGTCTCCTTTATTATGGTTATGTAATCTCAACTTGTACAAAAACTAGGGGTTCTATATCTACTTCTGGCTTTGTAGTTATGATATCTTCCCCCACTATTTTAGTCTATGTTTTTATTTCCAGATGTTGTATTTTGGATATCTCTTTTTTTGATGTTGGAATAGCCTCCATTTTTTCTTGTTCTTGAATTCTATGTGGTGTTTTTTCTTTTTGACCCCATCCTCTAAGGTCTTGTGGTATCTTTGGTTGTACCTTTTCCTCATGAACTACTCCACTTTTGAGGTCTTATAGTTCCTTAGTTTGTATTTCCTCCTCCTAAGCTATTCCATTGGGCCTTGCTTCTATTTCTTCATCCTAGCCTCATACCTCTATACTTATTGAACTACCACAAATGAAATCTTGAAAATTCTTTTGATAAGCTTCCAACTTATACCCTAGAATTCTTTCATCAACCCTACGTTGAACTATATTATTTGCCAATTCCTTTGTAAAATATTCCTTTGCAACCCCCCACAATTCCTCAGATTTTGCCTCAGAATCTTTCATCTTGTTCTTTGTCCTCATCAGGGTATAGTCTTATAACAACTAATCATAATCCTCTAGTTTTTCCTTAACATTAGCTAGATCCAAACTTTTCCTTTGTTCATGAGCCATTTCCAACTATGTAAGTGCTAGAGAGTTTTTTGATACTTTTACTTGACTTCCATTAACTTCTTTTTTTCTACCTTTGTTGTCTTTCTTTTAAGCTCTTCAAACTGCAACAAAGATACATTCTTCAAATTTATCAATTCCAAATCTGTTAGAACATTTTCATTCTCCTTTTTTTTAATAGTTAATGTTTTCACCTAACTATCCAAAGCCTCCTATTATTTCTTATGAATAAACACTACCTTTCTCCATTTCCTCTCTATGGTTTCCCATATTTCAGCCTTTTACTTTGAATCTTACAATTTTTCATCTTGTAACTTCAATCGTGTTGTGCTACCCTTGAGCTCCTCATTCTCATCCGGAAGTTTCTTAATGAACACTTTATTTTTCTACTTAGCATGTGCCCTTTTCTTCTTCTAGATTTCCACATTATGTTTATACCCCTTTTAGAAATTTCTTTCCTTATCCAATTCCTCCTGTCACACTACCTTTTCTCTCTCCCCTGTAGCTTTGTTATTCTTCAAAGTATTTACCTCCAGAGTCAAATTTCCCCATATTTAGACTCACAATTACTATGGTTTGAAATAACTCGACTACTATATCTACTTTCATCACTTTTGTAGCTACTTCCTCCACAAACTTTGGTGTACTTGTTTATGTCATAGGATCTCCAAATCCTTCTACTACTGATCCTAGCTCTTGTACCATTCTTCTCCCCAATTCAAATTCAAATGGGAATCCTTATGTAGATTTTGGCCTATTAGGTAATACCATTAGTTCTACTGGCCTAAACTTTTAAAAAATAAGTTGTTTCACCACTCCCTATCTCTATAGTTCAATAGCATGTAGACCTTTTTATGTCTCCTATTGTTGCTATTACAAATGTTGTTGTAAATGTTGAAAATGTTTCAAACTTGAGTGATCCCCATTTAATCTTCATATACATCCCCTTCAAAGTGCAAATGTTCTTCACTTTTTGGAAACCTTATGTCATGTTCCTTCTTAATTTCCTTGTTCTACTCCCTCAACTGTTTCTCTAGTGGAGATGTCATGTATGGTATTGCTAGAGTCTGTCTAACTACCTATACCACTATTAGCACTATCGTTACCATTGCTAGCACTACAGATGGTTCCACTCTTCCCCTCATCATTTTTAATTCCCTCTTCATTTTTGAACTTAAGGTTCCTCCTTCCTCAACTTTGTTCTTCCTTTTGAAAGCGCTTCTTGGAGAATCTATGGCAGCTTTCTTTTTGTTCTTTAATGGTATTTACATCTCCTCCTTAGTTTTTTTAACCTTAACTAATGGCTTTTGTGGATTGTCCTTTTGATGCACAACCAAATATTGAAAGTTTTTTGCCAATACCAAGGCATATTAAAAGGTATCTTTCTTATCCCCTTTATTTTCCTAAACATATTTTTACCACCTATCTAGCTCATTACACAAACTATTGAATATAATTTGTGCCCAATCTACCTTTTGCCCTTTCTCTGTTCTCACCAATGTAATAACATTCTTATTGCAAAATTATTATACCTTCTCCCTTTAATAAATGATAGATATAATGGCAGGATATTTAACAGAGTATGGCAAACCCAAATTCTTTGCATTCCATTGATTTGTAAAAGAATTTGGAGGTGCAAATCTACAACTTTATAATGAATGAATTGCTAATGATTTACTAACCTATCCTTTTGGTTCTTCTACATACCCCTTTGCACACATTCTAAAAACATCTACAATCAATTGTTTGCTAATTAAATACACCTTATCTTTATGCCCAAAATAGATATATGCACATTTAATTAAGAATGTGTTCAACAATTCCAACTTTACATCAAGCATTAATAATTCCCACTCCATAAGAAACAAAGGAACAAGCCTTGTTTTAGAAGCCCAATCTTCTTCCTTAGTAATATCCTTTTAGTTTTCCATCTGTTCAACATGTTTGTCATTGTTTTGTTTCATTTGTGTCCACATGAAGCACTTAAGGTCTAGAATTTTAATACCTTTCTCCATAAGTGTAGCTTTGTCGAGGATTACTCATCTTCTCTTCACTACAACTTCTACTTCATGCCTCTCCATCTCCATCACCCTTCATTGTGCTTCTGCATTTGCCTACACCTCTTTGGTTTGTTGTACTCCAACTATACTTCTAGGGATAGATGTTCTTCCACTTCAATAATGTTCTCCTCCCTTGTGTCCTTTTCCATTGTTTGTTCTTCCACAAAATGTTGTTCCACCCCTTCATCATCTTCCAATTCTTCAATGAACATTAGATCTATTGATGCAGTTATTGGTCCTAATTGCTCTTTTGGACACCAACGTCTTTTGCATATATCCAAAAATTCAACTACATATGTTCTAGTTGTATTTATGTCTTGAATTATCGTTTGCACAAAATGTATTTTTTCATCATACGCCTTCCCTTTTACACATTCTGATGATGATGATGAATGCAGTGGCAACTTTAAAGCCAATGGTTGAATATTCAACATGCCTTCTTGTTTTGCTATTCTCAACTCCTTTTCTATTTTTGTTATTCTCAACAATTTTGCTTCCTCCTCCTACTTTGGTTTATGTTCATTTCTCTATGCTTCCTTTTCCCTTGCTATTTTCTGTAATTTTTCAATAGCACTCTTTGTAGTCATGCTATTGCAAACTCCAGAGTTTCGAAAATGGGCACAACTTGTAGCAACAAACACAAATAGTTTTCGATAATTACCCCATTTTTTTTTAGGCTTTAAACATCCCACTTGTCTCATCTTTTTATCAACTTTTCATCTTTTAATGAATGCATGATCTTCAAAATTAATAAGGCCCATCACTACAAGTTTGTGTCCCTTGTATAGCTACGTGGAAGCACTTTGCATCATCATTATGAATGAATGTCATAGATTTCATCTTATGATTGCTCCACATTTGTAATCTCTTTACATTAGTTGTATTGACTCCAACTCATTTGCCTTGTACACCTTCCACTAATCGTACCCATTTATTAGCTTACTATGACAACAAATTTGTTGATTGTACTAATTTTTATGTTGACTATGTGAACAAATATGATGATTGTGTAAATATGTCTAATGACTGGGCAAAGACTATTGTTGATTCAATTGATACCCATGATAGATCATCTTTCGAATCCTATATCCCAAATCTTTCACTTTTGTAGTTATTGCTCATGGATTTATTATTCATCTGTAGATCGAAAATCAATATTGTGTTCACTCCATGATCCTTGATTTGTTCTTCATCTGCAACATTCTTCACCAATGGTTTATGTATTTCATAGATTTCATTGTCTTGTTTTGTATCAGAATTTTTGGCCTGAACTCCACCTACACTTTGTTCCTAGTATATTAACATCTAATATTATTGTTTCTAAACTTTAGATTCCATGTACATATAAGGTTTGAGCTTATCCACATTGACCAACACAAGGTTAACTTCAAACTTTTCAATGGCCACCAATAACATAATGTTATTTCACAACACATACTATATTATGTATGGTCCAAACCATGTCCTAGTAAACTTCCCTAGGTGTGATTTATTGCCTTTTGGAAACCACATAACATAATCACCAAAACTCAACTGCTTTTTTACATTCTTTTGTTGACTCCGTAATGTCCTATTCCACTTCTAAATTCATGTAGTTTTTGCAACTTGCATTCTAGCTTCCTACTATGCGATTCTGTTAGTTAGAACTTACATTAAAGTATTGTTTCTTTTATTTCCACTAGCAATTGGCACTATGTATTTTATGGGCATCAATGGATGTAATCCATACACTAATTGATATGGTGTATACCTTGTTGCTACTTTGTATGCAATTATGTATGAAAATAACATTATAGACAAATGTTCATCCCAATTTGTTCTATTCTCATTAACTAACTTGGTCGATAGTGTCCCAAGCACCTTATTAGTAGACTTAACCTACCCATTCCCCTAAAGATAATAAGTTGTAGAACTCACATGTTTCAACAAAAAATGATTTGTCAAATATTTGATGGCATCATTAATGAAATGAACTCTTTAATTTGTGACTATAATCAAAGGACATCCAAACTTGGTTAATATGCACTCATACATAAATTTTGTTGTGATTGTTGCAATATTAATTTTCAATGCTCTTGCTTCCACCCACTTGGTAGCATAATTTCTAATTACAAAAATATGTTTGTTGCCTATATATCTTCTTATTGGCTTAATTGGCCCCACAAAATCAAATGCCCATTTCATAAATCGTTATTTTTGAAGACTTGTCACTAGCTTTGTAAGACTTTGAGTTGCCAATCCTTTTGTTCAATGACATGCATCACAAGATCTGTAGTAATTATGCACATCTCTATACATAGTTGGCCACCAATATCCAACATATAATATCTTTCTTTGTGTTATTTCAATTGCAAAATGCCTTCATGTTAGTCCTTCATGTAATTTTCTCATCACCATTTGTGTTTTTGTAGTTATCAAACATCACCATAGTCTATTGTCTTGGCCCATTCTGTACAATTCACCATTTTTCAGTGTGAATGGTTCTATTTTCTTGACCATCTTCGTTTGTATTGTACCGATAATGTGCCTTCAACTCTTGTTCTCAAAAATTCTTTCACATCCTTTAGCCATTCAAGCTTTGCATAAAACAAATTTTCATCTGTGGTTTGATCAAACACACTTGTGGGTTCTGTAATATATGGTAGTCTTGACAATGAATCTACAAGTACATGAGTTTCGCTTAGCTTATACACTATTGTGAAGTCATATTCTAAGAACAATAACAAGCATCAAGTTATTCTCCTTAAAACTTGTGGTTTATTGACCAAATAGATCAATGCCACATGATTAACATTTCCCAATGAATAATGTATGTTCTTGTGCAAAACAAAAACCATTGCTAAAGCCTCTTTTTTTGTTATGCTATAATTATATTTTGTTTTGTTCAGAACCTAGAAGCATACATTACTAGTTGATCATTTATCCTTGTTAGATTATAAAACAACATGGCCCCCACAACTAACAAGGATGCATTTGTATGAACATGAAACTCCACCTACCAATTTGGTGATATTAATATTGGTGCTTCAATATATTTTTGTTTGATCAATTCCCAAGGCTTCATATATTCTTTTATCCAAAACAAAGTCTTTACCTTTCTGGTCATTTTAGGTGTTGTAATAGCAACAAATTTTTTGATAAAGGTTCTATAAAATTGTGCCATCCCATTAAATACTTGAATCTATTGTGGATTCTTGGGTGGTGGATGTTTACTATTGCTTGTATCTTCTTTGGATTTGGTAGTTTTCTTTTTTTGAAAACAATAAAACCCAAGATCATTCCTAAAAATACCATAAATGCACATTTGTCTAGATTCATATTAATATGCCATATTCTCTCCACTTTTGAAAACATAATCTAAATTTTTATCGATGGCTCTTCATGTCACTATCCATTGTAAAATCATCTAAAAATGTCTTCATGAAATTGTCCAAATATTTTTTAAATGCATTAGTAACAACTTTTTGATATGTTGGAGGTCCATTTTTCACTCCAAACAACATCACCTCCATATTAAAGCCCCTTAATCTATCACAAATGTGATCTTATATCTGTCCTTTAATGTTATAGAGATTTGATGATATCCTAAATATCCATCTAAGAATGAATATGCCTCATACCTTGTTAATATGTTTTCACTTCATTTGTGAAAGATAATGGGTATGGATCCTTCTTTGTGGGTGCATTTAGTTTTATGAAATCTATACAAATTGTCAATTTGCCATTTTTCTTGGGTACTACTACTATGGATGACAACCATGTAGCCTCCTCTATATATTGAATAAATTTAATTGTTAACAACTTGTCTATATCTTGTTTAATTATTGTAACATAGTTTGGATTTAATCATTTAATTTGTACCTAACCTGATGTGCAAGTGCTATAGTAGTGTCCAATTCAATTTTATGTTATGCTAGCTTTAGTGGAACCCCTTTCAAATCTTTATATGTCCATGTAAAAACATTTTAAAATTTTTTCAACATTGTTCTAGTGCCAACACCTTGCCTATTTCCAACTATGCATTAATCTTCACCATTTGTGGTTCTGCATCAATTCCCAAATTAAGCTTCATCAATTGTTGATCTTCAATTAATGTCCATCTAATTATCTACAATTCCTATGCCTTGAATTTTGTTGGAATTTCATCCATTGCAACACTCCCTGGTTGATGTCTATAGTATGTCTCCGAACACATTTTATTTTTTAGAGCTACTTCTAGCTCATATATGTTGCCAACTTTCTTTGTTTTTGTGCTCTACTTTAGATCCTTGTTTTGAAATATTAATGTTCACATCTGCATCCATGATCTCCACATTTGTTGTTTTCATAGATTAAATTGTCTTAGGTAAACTGATTGTTCCTATTAAGAACAATTTTAGCTCTGTAGCAAAGATGATATATTTTTCTTCATTTGTGATGCCATTCTGATAATTGTAGCACAATAACACTTTTAGTTTTTTTACTTCACCTCCCAAATGTTTTGTGATTATAATTATTATGATTATCCCATTCCCTTGTATGGTAATAATGTTACTTCTCCAATAATGTGCCACTTTAACATCCCTCAACCATGGCCTTCCTAGCAACATGGAATAACTAGAATCTACCACATTATTCTAAAGTATAGTAAATATACTTATGTAAGGAATCCCATGGACATATATCTTCAAATCACTTAACAACCCCATTGGTTTTGTGATTGTTTGATTTGCCATCCTTAGATTATATGGTGTAGGTTTAGGCTTTAGAAGCCCCAACCCTAATCTCAACCGTTCTATGAGAATATTAACTCCAAAATCTCCATCTAGCAACACATCTTCTATTATATTCTTCCCAATATACACTTGGATAATTGCCATATGATTATCTATTGGTACAATAGTTGTCCCTACCTCTAGTATTGAAGAACCAACTTGTTTATCTATGGTTGCTCTATATACATTTTGAGATCTTTCTAATTTTAGCTTTTGCCATAGATATCCTTTTAAATTAGGAGTTATTTTAAACAATTGTCCCAAGTTCAAAGTATAATTATTTATAACATTTGCTTAGCACTGTCTAGAAATATTTCGTCTATTATAATTAGTTTCTTTTGTGAATTCATTAAATCCTCATTTTTTGTGCTTCTATAGGAGTAATATTTGGCATACCCGAACAAGTTGTGTTCCATCTCTCCATGGATGTGGAGGGCCCTTTTGGTTGGGTCTCTGTCTTCTAAATTTGTTGAATTATCTCCACCATTGACTTCTTCAACCATTCTTCTCTCTCCCAATCAACAACACTCTTTGCTTTCCTTGGCTTTTTATCCTTGAACACTTGTTCTTTAGTTTTTTTATTTCTTGTTGCAACATTAACATCCACCACATTCACATTTGTAGTGCCTATTTGTGCCTCAACAATAGGTTGAACCTCTATTATTGTCACATATTTTCCATGAAACATCTTCTACATTTCAGTGAATTTTAAACAATCTGTCATTTTATTGTCCATTCAAACCACACATGTGGCATGCATATGAAAATGTCTTATGTGGCTTTTGACTTGGTTGTGTGACCTCTTTGGTTGCCATTGTGGTCTATTTTTTTTTCTTCTTCCATGTTTCCACATTGTGATTTGTCATCCCATAATTTATGTAATGTTTGTTAGTCTTCCATGTATTACTTTGTGTTTTCATTAATGTCGTTTTTTTAGTATTTTGTGGTATTGAAAGTTCACTCCTTGTTTCTGAAGTAGTCATGCCTTCTTGACACAACATTGATGTTTCCTTATGTTGTTGTAATGTTGACCTTTTCATCACTAAAGTCGCAATTTTGAGGTACAATTGTAAATTTGTTTTACACACAACAGTTAAAAAATTGTCTATGGTTGGTACTTGTAAACCATGAGCCAATTTATGAATCTGCTCATAGTAAATGTCGCACTCCCAAGTTCCTCGTAGACCCACTTGAGGGTCCAAGTATGCGGCAATGCGGAAGCGGTTGGAACTTGGGGCACGATCCCGACTTCCAGCACTAGAGGGGGTGAGAGGGGCGTGCTAGAAGTCTCGGGAAAGACTAGGAAGAATTGACAAGCTATGCTCACTCACACGGCCATTGAAGAAACCACACAAAGTGGTTAGAACTCATTCTGGGTCCTTTTGGAGTTGGGACAGCCACGGGTGAACTCGGACTCACTTTGACACACCACACCCCGGGCTTGGGAGTAAGCCACCACCTTACTCCCTTTCTCTCACAAAACTCACCACGGCCCGGACTCGGGGAAGCCACCACCTTCCCCCTTATAGTATTCTCTGCGACGCTCCGCGGAGACTACATCCAAATGGCTCTTTTTCCCAGGACTCCCGGCCGGGAGTCCCGAAATCCCGCCCTGCGGGACTCCCGGGATTTTGGAGTCCCATAACTTT